>Ga0255427_1077_pt1 | contig 21062 bp, 16 predicted proteins | sample ANMaggSeSYBR02D9_FD_182671 | JGI IMG/M metagenome (GOLD analysis project Ga0255427, IMG submission 182671) | Sediment cell enrichment communities from methane seep in Santa Monica Basin, California, United Staets - ANME aggregate JGI... | ecosystem: Environmental > Aquatic > Marine > Cold seeps >... | reverse complement strand
GTCTTGCTGTTGCGTATAATCGAGCATTTGAAAAAATGTGTGGTGATAACAAATGAATCCAATTATAAAATATTGTTTAGATATATATCCAAATCAATCATGTGAAGATTGTATTAATGACTGTGAATATATTGTAAATTTATTTAGATGTCCGTATGAATGGGAGCCAACATTAAATTATCCTGGTAGATATGATTAAAATGTATTCTAATATATTACAAAAAATAGTGAATATAGAACATTTGAATTAAATTTGAGGTAACAACAAATGAAAGTTATTGGATGCACAGCATGCGGTAAATATCAATCCTGCAAAGTATGTGGTTTAAGAGATCGGCCACAGCAATGTATTGAATTCAAACGTAAATTTAATGTGCGTGAAAGGTTGGGGTAACATGGAAAATACAATAATCAAACAAACAAACATTTATCGCTCAGATGTTACGGGATTATTAGGTGATAAAATGGGTAGTGGTATTGCAGTACAAACAGATCCACCAATTGAAACTTTAAACTCATTTCAAGTATATCAAATTGCACAGGCAATAAAAAATACAATTGATGGAATCTTATTGGAGGTAGAATAGCATGGAAAACACACGTAACTTATCTGGAACCGATGTATCTAAAGATGCTATAAAATCAGTTGAATCTATGGTATTGGAATTAGCTGATTCATTGGTAAAAGACTATATAATCAGTCTGAAACAAACAGGAAACACATTAAGTACCGGTGATATTGATCGATTAACAAAATATGTTATTGATAATGTAAACATTTCAATGAAAATTGGATTAAAAGTCAATAACAAAATTGTTGATGATTTACAAATAGACATGGTTAATGTAAATCAGGCTGGGTTTAATGAATTCGAAACGTGAGTATTATGAAAATAATTAAGTTTAGTGATCGATATGCCAAACACCCAATACCTGTGAAAGATGGGAGTATAGTGACACTAATTGAAGTATTTAACTCTTGGTTTGAAAATCTACATGAATCATTCATTGAATATGATACGAGAAAATACAAGGGTGAACATTATAAATTACCCAAAAGCGGGGATTGTTTAGTATTGTTATTTTTGGGTGAGGGTTCTATATATGATTCATCAGAGTTATTTACTACAGTTCGACGACAAACACCTATAAAAGAAGCATATTATAAATCACTAAGAGGACAAAAGTTAATCGTTAAAATACCAAAATAATATCAAACCGAAAGATATATATAAGTAGTAGTCGTAGTAGTAGTTGATGAAATGTGATCACTGTGGATATGAATGGAAATATAAAGGAAAAATGCTTTATGCCACATGTCCATCGTGCCGCAACAAAACAAAAGTTATAAAATAAATAGAGGTGATATAATGGAAATGTATAAACTATTTATCGATGAAATAACAATAATATAAACTCTAAGCGTCCATGATCAATGATCAATCAATCGGTACTCAACCAAATAAAACGAGGTGAATAAAATATGTTTTGACATACTGAAATAACAAAAAAACATAATCCAACGTGCCATAACAGGGTTCCATAATCCCTGCTTTCCTCGGTTCAAAACCGTTTTGTGGCAAAACCACCTATTTGTACATTCCCTCCTAAAACGAAGAACACATGTTGTTTATTCCCCAACGTGTGTTCTTAACACTTATTTTTACGGAAATTTATATATATTTATAACACAAATATATCAATGTGTTAACACATAGACTATTGCCTCAAATACTTTCATATTTTTGTGTAATAGTCTATGCCACATTTTTTGAGGCGATTAAATGGCAAAAACAACATTAGTTATATCTACATTTATTTTATTGTTTGTTGGTTTTCTTTTTTTAATTCCAGCAGCGGTTAGTGATTGGACAGCAGAAGGCCCAACATGGGCAAATACTTCATACGATGATACGAGAATCCAGCGAGCCACTAATAATATCATCATCGATTGGAATCCTGGTAATGAGACGTCGAGGTGGACCTTCGATGAGAATACAGGGACAGACATCCACGATGAGAATGCCACCAATACTAATGATGGTGTTCTGATAGGTAATTGGACTACGGCCGACTGGGTAGACCTGACATATCCAGGGGATATCATTAATGTTACTGCTGACTCAACATTGGAAGGCTTCAGCGAACTTACTCTAATTGCTAAAATCAATAGGACAACCAACCCAGGAGACAACTGGGGTAGAATAATTTCCAAAGCACAGATTGACAATGATGATTATGCTATGAGTATGGTTGGTATATTATCTCCATCGGATACTGGTAAGATTGGATTTAGAATTAATACTGATGAAGGGGTAACTACTATTAAGAGTAGTACAGTCTGTGCTAATTTCTCAGAGTATTTTGTAGCTTGCAGGTGGAGAGATAGTGATGGATACATGGATATTGTTATAGATGGTGCAATTGACGGGACTCCGGGATCACAAAGTGGTACAATTGACGATTCTAATCTAAATTTAGGTATAGGTAATCATCCTTATGATAATACTAATTCAAGGACATTTAATGGGCATATTGAGTATACTATAGTGACTGATCGGTTTCTATCACTAACTGAACTATGGGCAATTGATAATAATACACATCATAATAAGGGAAATATCACAATCTTCCATGATGAAGGCACCGGATACGTCTTAGATGAAATCAGCGTATGCGCTGATACAGGTGATGGGAGTGATACAAACTATACTGTTTGGTCACGAGAAAACAACACAGGAGATTATACACAACTATCTCAGAATCCACTTGTAGGAAATAGCATAACAAGTCCAAATCCTGTTGTCCAAAACAACGACATTCAAGTTAGAATGATCGGTAATAGCTCAAACACCATGGAAGTAAGTAGTGTCACACTTACTGCTATTCCATCACAGCCGGACAATCCAGACAACCCATCGAACACTACGGGTGATTATTGGGTGAACTCCACCTGGAATGAATCATCTGATGCTGACTTATGGCAGGTGATGGTCTATGAGATATAAGTATATCGTCCTCATTTTCTTATTGCTTATGTCAATCCAGTGTGTATCAGCAGCAGATTCGCAAGGAGTCCCAAAGGCCAGATGGATTTATGAAGACCCATGGCAACTAACTATATCCGACCCGGGTATTACATCACCGGTCCACTTAGCAACAGCATCGGGATATTTTCAATCTGCATCATATACTGAATCAGAATGGACGGCCTATTGGAATGATGTATGCGATGACTACAATTATATGAACATTGATGCTGTGGTTATCATGCCAGGTTTAAAATACTTCGCATCGAAGCGGGGTGATATCGCAAAAAGTAGCTCGTCGTATGACGAAAGAGTGGATTTTTATGGGGGAGATGGGTGGTTCAATTGGACGATTGACACCGCACACGCCCACGATATCGATGTGATTATGTGGATTCAGATCAATAAGTATTCAACAAATGACTACCTAACCCCTATAGATTCGTCTGCGAATAAGGTAAAATACAGACTAACACCAACATCCACATCATTGTATCAACCAACGTCTGGTTTTTTCCATCGTTTTGATTATAATTCAGCAGCAGTAAGAAATCATTATACAAGTCTTGCTGGATATGCAATGTCTGTGTCACCCGACGTGGATGGTGTACAGTGGGAAGAATTGGGGATGTACTATGTACAATCAGGTGAAACAATCCCGTCTTATGGGGATGCATCAGTCCAAGCGTATATAGATGCTCATGGGGTAAGTCCACTATCCACGGATGAGACAAGTACAGTCTTATGGAATATGAAAAAAGTTAACGAGTATGGTCTTAATACATATATGTCTGAACTAAGGACTGTGGTGTTGGATAACACATCCAAAACATATCCTGATATCTTGGTAGGTGCAACAAGTTTGCTTGATCGATATAGTGATACAACATTGAAATATCAAGTCAACATCACTCATTTTTCTAAAGAAGGATATCTTGATTATTATGGTTTTCAGCGAGCAAGTCTTTCTACTTCATACGCTGAAACTGCACAAGGATATCTTAACTCTTATACACCAGAGATGGCTACATGGTGTAATTTGTATCCAACAAACTTCCAGCAGAACACAGATGCACAGATAGCGTATGCACCATACGTTTATGACAATATTCTACAAATCCGGTCATTTGGTGCACATGCTGAATTGATGTTCCGGCATGGTGCAACACCTTTGAGTTATGAAGGGGTTGTACTACGTGATTTCCTACATGATAATTTGCCGCCAGACCCATCTTATAATCAAAGTCAGGAGCAAGAGGGTTCACCAATTACAAATCCTGATGTTACATTTTCAAACCTAATTAAGAAAACATCACCTGATAATACATTCACTACATTTTATGATGATATAGATTATATCAATGCGGGATCCAATGCAGCAGATACAGCATATCGTAATTATGAGCATGATGAGATAGAAATCCCGGCCGGAGTAACATCTGGTATAAGGACATATACAAAGATGGGAAACCGGACTGAGATGACCGGAAGCATGATCATTGAACTGTACAATGCTTCGAATACTACAGGTCACGAACTATGGTCTATGAATCACACCACCTGGAATAATGATACAAACACATCACAGTGGGGGGCAGCAGGAGGCGACTGGTACGATCTGAATGATGATTTGAGGGGTTCAGTACCTATCTGTTCTTTTGTCACAAACGCCACAGACCCTATCGGCACAAAGTACGATTGTGACATCACCACTTTAGTGCAGAATGCAACCAATGGTATTAACTTAATGATGAAGTCGCCAAATGAGTCAACTGCGTATAAACACACATGGTTTTATGGATGTAATGCGGTGAATTCAAGTAATAGACCATTGATGACATTTGCACCGATGGGGGAGAGTGCACCGAATATAACAACTAAGTGGAATAATGAAACCGGTAATGATAACCTTAGTATTGATTTTCAACTTCCAGGATATATCAAGTTTGGAGCTACTGCAAATCAAACAGTTGATCAATGGTATTGGTCAGTAGATGATGTGCTGAAGAGTGAAGCGTCCGCAAATTATACTTCAGAATTATTCACATCTGGAAATCATACAGTGGCTGTGTATTGTGAAAATAATTCTATTGTTTCGGGTACAATCACATGGATAGTCAATGTTACTGGCATGGTTAGTTATCAACCTGGAACTCCAGAGAACTCCACCACAAACACAGGGATTGGATACATTAACGTGTCATGGGATACAAACAAGACGAACGATAATGTAGTTGATGATTATCTGATAGTAGACCAAGATACAGAACAACCATTTTACACAGACAACCTTTATTATAATTTCACGGGGTTACTTGGTCAAGAGTATAATTTCACATTGTACGCTGTGAATAACACAAACACTACCACTTCTAGCGTTGGGGACAATTTCCAAGTATATCCTAGCGTGAACACCACCAACGAATGGTATAATCATACTTCATCTGCTGGGAAAACAGTCACAATCTATGTCCGGGCGGTAAACACCACACATAGCACATATTCAGATTGGGTTGAGCAGACTGTAGAACTACCAGATAATACTAATCCCACATACTCAAGTGTATCTCATAACACTACAATCGTAGGTGAATCAGTACTTTTCTCAATAGAATATAATGATACAACATCATTGCATCCAAATGGTCAATATATCTTTAGTACCAACAATACAGGTACATGGATAAACACTTCATTAACTAATTTTACTTCAACACCTGAGACAATTACTAATACTACAATATTGAACAGCACATCAGATACAATCGTGGGCTATCGTTGGTATGTAGATGATAATGCTGGAAACGTTAATAATACTCCAATATATACGTTGACAACGACAGAAAATATATGGCTTTCTGGATATGCATACAGAATGCCAATTGAGATAAACAATACAGGTGATAACCTTACATATTATCAATATAATTTTACAGTGGATACATTATCTTTAGTATCTGATGGCAAGATGAATGCAGATGGTAGTGATTGTAGAATCACTGATAATAATACTGTGTTACAACCGTTTTGGAATGAAACCGCATTTAATTTATCCAATACTAAAATATGGGTAAATGCAACAGAGCTGGGAAATATTACAAATACCACCCATTATATGTATTATGGAAAATCAGATGCAAGTGTTGGAAGTAGTGGGGATGATACATTCCTATTTTTTGATAATTTTACAGATGGTACATATGAAGCAGAATCTGGTATAATTTCAAATTTTGGTGACTGGTCAAGAAACAGGGCATCATATATTGTTGGTGATTTTGCATATGTAACAGAGAATACTGGAATGCATGTAATTAATATTTCAGATATTAATAATCCAGTTGAAGTAGGAAATATTACATTAGGTACTAGCACATCTCAAGTTTTAGATATAGAAGTTAGAGGTAATTATGCGTATATTGCTGTATTGGGAGATGATGAATTAGAAATAGTAAACATTTCAAATCATTCAAATCTGGTCGCTGTAGGAAATGTTACAGATGCCACAAAACTTGACCAAATACATGGGATTAATGTTTCAGGTAACTATGTTTATTGTTGTGCATATGCAGGGGGAACAGGTGGTTATTTAACATTGGTAAATGTTTCAGATCCAACAAATCCAGTAATAGAAGGTAGTATTACAAGTGATGCAAACAATTATATAAAAGGTTCACATGATGTACAAGTAATAGGTGACTATGCTTATCTTGCAGCGTCAAATCATAACGTTGATAATGATGGTAGAGTTACAATTATAAACATTTCTAATAAAAGTAATCCTACTGTAGTTAGTAGTCTAACCGGTAGTGAGTTACATCGCATTGCTGATATTCAAGTTAAAGGAGATTATGCTTTTGTTGGTCAGTTTGGTTATGGAGATCCAGTCGAAAATAGATACTTTAGAGTTATCAATATTTCAAATGTAAGTAATCCAGTTTTAGAAGGTGGACTTGCTGGATATAATATGTATATTGGTTACATTCATGGAGACTTGATATATTGTGCGGATAACCGCCATGATTATATTACAGTGATTAATATATCCACCCCAACTTCTCCAGCGTTTGTAAAACAATATACTATACCCAATTCAAAAAGCCTTGCTGTATTACATGTATTTGTTACGGGAGATGGAAATCATGCTGTCGTAGCTCGATATGATGACCCCCCAGATACCAAACCATATTATATTATTGATACACAAGTAAAAATTACATATCCTTGGATTATCACTGAATCTGTATCTGGTGATGTGGTTTCAGCAAGTGATAAACACCTTAACTTATCGAAGGGAGGGTCAGATGGTGCATTATATATTAAACATAGTATTCCTTCATGTAATGATATTATTGTTGAATTTAATTGGAGTTCAAAAGGTTCTGGTAATGGACCTAGCTTTTGGTTAGCTGATGGTGATGAAGTTGGAGATAGAGGACCAAACCTTTTCATGAATTTGGGTACAAATAAATTACGATATTACGCCGGGGCATATTATGATATTGCAACAATAAGCGCTGATACGTGGTACCATATTAAAATTACTTCACACACTGGAACTGATAAATTTGATGTAAATGTTTATTATGAAAATGGGACAGAGATTAGTTATAGTAACGCTAATACAGATTTAAATTTTAGAAATTCGTTAACATATATAGATAGAATATTCACAGCTGGATATTCTGGAAATGTCGATGTTGTTTTATCTGATACGTATTTTGTTAGAAAATATGCATCTATTGTTCCGTTATATACTTTGGGTGATGAAGAACAAAACGAATATTCAATTCTTAATATAATAAATTCTACAAATATAAACACTGATTGGGGACAGCAATTTAACTCAAACATCAGTGCTAATGTAACTGTAGCTAATGCTTCAAATGTGTATATGAATTTCACACATACTGATTTCACAAACTCATCATTAGGAGACCTCAACTTAACACTCAATGAATGGGTGAATGAATCTCATAATGTAGATTCACCAATTACAAATATTTCAATAACAATAACCTTACACTCTTCAACTGCTGGAGCAAGTAATGACACCGAAACATTCTGGTATGAGATAACAAAGAGAACAAATACCGCCACAATGGATTCGTCTGCAACACAAACAGCAGATACATCAGAAACATTTTATGTTAATGCAACTTGTAATGAAGAGTATAGCGATACGTTCTATGGTGGTGCAAACTTATTAGAAGATGGGGTTATTGTAGATACAGACAATTCAGTAACGGATTATGTTAATTTTAGTCATAGTGAAGGTAGTGCTGGTCAATATAATTACACTGTGAGATTCTTTAACACCACACATTATGACAATGCTACATCTCCAACATACTCAAATGTGACAATTAGTGGCGTAGATCCAAATTATGAACCGCCGCTTCCGATTAGTTTTACATATACAACTGGCAATTTTTGGGTGAATTATACTTGGGCTGCCGGCTCCGGCAATGTTACAGATTCATATAATGTAAGTCAAAACGGAACCTGGGTAAATGGAAGTTCAACCACATTTAATAATTCCAGTGTTGGACCTCATGGAACTTCAACAATTAATCTATATGCATATAATAGTTCAGGGACTGGAACTTTACTCAGTACATTTAGATCAAATAGTGTGACTGTACCCAATAACGTAATCAACATATCTAATATATTATCAAGTTATTCAATTGATGAGGGTGACACGTTAAATATAAATGCTGACTATACTGATATAGATGGTGATACCCCCACATTTACAGATAACTCAAGTGAGTGGAATGTAAATAGTGGAACCGGCATTGTATCTTGGACTACAGTAAATGGTGACAATGGTGTTCATAGTTGGTATATTAAAGTAGACGATGGATATGGATCAACTGATCAATACAATTTTACTGTTACTGTAAATGATACATTATTTACAGCTCCAATAATCGATGAATATAACAATTCAATCTCAGATACTAATATGTATCCTGTTGTGAGTAGTAGTGGCAGTGTTACATTTTATGCATCAGCGGATCAATCAATTACAACATGGACCTGGTATGTTGATGGTGTTGATCAATCCAACAATGTAAGTAGTTTTACAACATCATGGCCTAATCTAGGGTATAAAAGTGTAGAGGTAACAGCAGAGAACGTAGCAGGTGTATCTAACATGGTAGAATGGAATCCTTATGTTAAAATGGCAATGGCAGGAGCCGGTGATACAGTAACTGATATGGATGAGGCAGGATATGATAATTTGATTGGTGGATTGGGGGGCGACAATCCTGACTTTGAATTGGTAATGGTAGCGTTTACTGAGCCTTATATTGCAGTAATAGGCAACATGTTCTTTGTAATTTTATTTGGTATCCCGATGATAATGTTTTGGATACGCCAAGGAAGTTTAATTATTCCGTCAGTTTTTGGGATTGTTCTGGGGACGCTACTGCTGTCGTTTTTCCCAAGTTCGTTTGCTGCTACGGCATCAGCGATAATAGTTCTTAGCATATTGGCAACATTTTATACGTTTTATAAAGAAAAACGTTGAAGTTTTTGGGAAATTAATTTTTCCCATTTATTTCTATTGTGATTAGTTCTAGAGTGGCATGATCCACATAGTGGAACATAATCACATTTTAATGTATCATCACAACCACAGTTCTTTTCATACTGTACATGATGTACAGACAATCGTCTGCCGTTTTCGGGTTTGCCACATAAAAAACATTTTCTATCAAATTTATCACGTATTTTTTCTTTAAATGCATTGTTGAACTTTGGACAATATGGTTCAAATGAAATGCCATTTTTCCACATCGGGTGTTTTTCACCAGCCGGAAATTTATATCCAATCATCAACCCACGTTTACCTTTTGACCATGGTGTCATACCTTTTTGAAATTCTGTGGACGGAGATAAATGTTCATTGGTTTTTATTTCTGAACTGGGAGAATAATGTATTCCTTTGCGTTCTTCTGAGAATCTTTTTGAAAAAGTAATACCTTTTTCAGAATTATAAAACTCTGTTTTTGAATTACTTATTTGTATTTTAGATGTTTCAGAATGGTGGGTTCCATATCTTGGATGATTTTCTTTTAAAATATACATTTTCTTGTGTGTTTCACTGCTTTTTCTTTTTGCTTTTGGTGAACCCATTGGATTACTAATAATATTTCTCAATGTTGTGTCTGGTCGTTTTTTACCTTTATTCCAATGACCTTTATACCACTTGCCATGATTCGCTATCTGACCACAGCCACATGCACAATAAATTTCTTTATTTATTCTTACCATTTGATACTGACCTCGACATTGTTATATATTGTATTAAAACAATATATAATTTGCTCATCTTCAAATCTGATCTCGACAATCTATTTTTAGATGGGCATGATATTCATAAAAATGGTGATTGTACTATGAAAAAAAACATATTTAGGGTATTAATAATTTTATTGTTAATTGGTACGGCAAGTGCAGCAGTATACGAGATAACTGCACCTCAGGACGCCAAGCTATGGTTCACAAGGGAGGTTCCCCAATCAAACGAAATGATTACTTTAATAGAGATCGGAGAAGGGTTCGGGAATAGATGTGATTATGGTGAGATGGAAAGTAATGTTCTCAACAGAAAAATAATTCATATGAACGAAGCGAACATCACGTTTGAAGGATGTGTATACTTTCAGTTAAATTGCACCACCGGAATGAATGACATAGCTGGTGGAATCGAGGACTTTGTATCAATCGCATATACATGCCCGAACGGGACGGTGTATCCCTGCGGTGGCCATATTGATCGGGTATCACCCACATCGATCAAAATAACGCCGCCGATGGAACCATATAACTTCTCTCCTGATATGACAGAAGTATTTTCAGAGATCGAGATAGTATTCGTGGATGGAGCATACGGCGATTATGAGCTTACGGTGTGGACGGAGTAGATTAGCCAGACCCCGAATGTGGAATTGAGCACTTACACCCACATACTGGGCATTTGCATATGATCAAACCAAAGGATTATACCTATAACCAGGAGAGAAAATGACAATAAAATATAATGCAAATAACGTTGAGGTACTATGAACAAATATAATGTTGTAATGTTTACGTGGTGGATGTTTTTAGCAAGTATGGTTATACTTGCGTTTTCTGGGTGTAATGCAGATGCGGCAAGTACTGAGTTAAATAGTACAAACTGGGTAAACACATCAGGCACAATGATACCTCATGGCGATGGATACCTCCGAGCACCTCCAAACGTCACAACTGGCCTTGTATCATATTGGAACCCTGAAACTGATATTGGTAGTGGAAATACATTAACTGATATCTGGGGGGTTAATGATGGAACTATTCATGGTGCTACTTGGAATATGACTTCGGGTATGATGGAATATAACGGGACGAGTGATTATGTTGATTGTGGTAATGATGAATCTACTGATTTTAGTACAGGACCATATACATTATACGCTGAAGTATATCCAACCACAGAATTAGTAAGAACAACAGATGAGGACCAAAATTTTATAGGTCGTGGATATGGAGAAGCTGGGGTTGCATATCCTGGTTACAAACTTGCATTCGACAAATGGCAAGGTTTGGAATTTTTATCCGGAAATGGATCATTATTTGATGTAGCATATGAAAATCAGAATTTCGATAAAAATGTTCATTATGTAACTGGAGTTCGGAACGATGGAAGAATAAAATTATATATAAATGATATTTTAGCATCGAATATATCTGATTCAGGATATAATACAAGTACAGTACATGATTTTTTGATGGGGGTAGCTTATACATATCAATATACAAAATATTTTAATGGTTCTATTGGTAAAGTGTATGTATATAATGTTTTTCATACCAATGATCAAGTCAACGAAACAAACGCAGGATACCATACCACCACATCATACATGGAAACTGATTCTCCAATAGATGCTAGCTCAGGGTATGTCAATATGTATGTTTGGTTCAATGGCACAGACGCCGGCATTAACACCACAATCGAACTGCAAGTTAAGCAGAATGATACAGCGACCTGGGAAACTGCTATTGCTGATGTAACAATGAATACAAACCTTACAATTCCCATAGAATACCTGTATCAGAATGCATCTTATAAATGGTTCGCAAACACAACACACCAACCCGAAACCGACATAATCAAATCAGTCACATTCATCACAGCAATACAGCCTTTGGTTATATCAATTGAACAATCAGCTCCAAGCCCAATAAACACCAATTATACCGGAACAGTCACACAATCATACTTAATCACACATGGTTATCCCTTAAATCTCTCATCACTAGCATACCTCTACGGTGTAAACTACACACCAACAAGCGATATGTATTCATACATATCAGCTCCATACAACACAATCTCATCAGAAGGATTATATCGAGCACCAAACCGGAACAAAACCCCATACCTATCATGGGAATATAATACCACAATCACCGAAGACAATGTATGGCAGTGGGGCGGTGGTGACAATAATAGTTTTTGGATTACCAAAAACCAAATTGACAGCACACACACCTACGTAAATTTAACCGGAGTAACACACCATATATTCCCATCATCAAATTACATAGCAAAACTTCCCTTATATCAATCACCAAAAACACAATATGATATAAGCAAAGCGCAAGGCATAATAATACAAATATGGGATATAGAACAATTCAGGAACCGCAACAACGATTACTTAATCAATCTGTATTTTGACTCTGACATAAAATCAACGTACCCCACGGAAGACATTGAATTATATTTCCTGCCTGGCACATTTGACCCATTGACAGGCGACCCAGAAGCAGAAGGAATATTATTGGATACTTGGAATAGTACCAGATGGATGACTCACTCATGGATACCACACACTAACGCATCATACACAGATGCATTAACTATCGCAGCAGATACAATCACACCAGCAAACACATATTACGCATACCTTAAATCAAACACACCATCATCTAAAGCATACACCATAAATGCAACCAACATAGACCCGGGAATCACAAACATAACCTTTGCACAAACTAATAGTATGTGGTTGCGTAATGAAATTGCAGATACTACAGATGCAGTGGCATACACTCCATCGTTTTTCACTACATTTACACGGGATTTCTTAGAATTTGATACACAACTATACATCGCAGACACTAACGGAACCTGGGCACATTCGGGTATTAATACGACTACAATAGGGCTATCAGAAGTTCCAGTATCTGCGGTATCATTTGAGTATTTCAATAAGTCATGTTCGATTGGCGGCTACATCCATGATGTAGGCATGGATGGAACTTATGACGATGGAGCAATACAAGTATCATTGAATTGTCCCGCAGACCCTGACGGTGGGTCAGTAGACCACAACCTTACATTACACTATGCAAACCGAACATTTATAGCAGTGATAAATGACACATTTAACACAACAGGATTAGAACAACTTGAAATCAATTTCACTACATCCACATATTATTCATTGACTAATCTGTATACCATGAAGTGTGTAAGCGAAGATGAGGAAAACAACATTGTAACCCGTTGGATTGATGTAAATTTTACCTTAGCAGCAGATGGTACACAGGGCTGGGTAGATAATACTAGGATACTGTTTTGGGGTATGAATAATATCCCGACATTATACACAACTGTAAACGATAGCTCTTTAATCTCATACCATGCAGGAACCAACATCTACACAATGCATGTACCATTCTTTAAATCAAAATCAAACGATACGTTCTATTTCAATGAAACGGTTCACTTGGAATCACTAAACAATGAAGGTGTAGCATATTTCAGGACGTTGGGCGATACAAAGTTTGACTATGCATATATTTATGGATGGAATACAGTGTTAGATACTGCGGCACCATCCACAGACACATATCGAAGCTATGTGTATTCTTGTTGTGAATCTATAGGCAATATCACCAACAGTGAAATGTCATATTTAGGCACAAATGAATACCAAAGAGAAGGATTAAATTTCATTTCAAACACAAGGGATTATTTAATCTTCAATTCAACGTTTTCCCATAATGCTGAAGGCCCTATCTTTGAATATTCAGAAAACATGAATATCTCAAACAATACCATTACTAATAGCGGTAACGTGGGTTTAGGGATTTATTATAGTAATAATTCAGTAATTTCAGGTAATACAATATCGCCAAATGGTGGAAGGGGTATATCAATATACGAAGGTAACAACCATATCGTAGAGGATAACACGATATTAAACAGTGGTGTACACGGGATTCATATCTGGTCAAATTCAGAGAACAACACATGCACTGCAAACACAATTACCGGAAGCACACTCTATGATTATTACTTTACATCTTCAAGCACAGACAATTATATAATTGACCCTGCATCAACCACAGATAAGATCAGAGTCACAAGCACATCAGGTGTTAAAATAGAAAATACTGATAGTAACGTATTCAGTCACGATAGCCTAAATACATCATATGCATATTTAACTAATTTCTCAATGCTTGTATCCGGTGCATCCCAAACATTCGATATCACACAACATGATATGATGATTTTGCCTAGCAATGACAATCTATCAATAATGAATTTTGAATGGGGTAATACAGTACAATTTGATGCGGAATCAAGTATTGGAGTTAATCAAACTTGGTTTAACATTACCAATGAACGATGGGATAATGAACAAATTTCAATATTCGTAGATGATTTACCCTACAATCTATCTTACGCAGATGATAACGGAACCTTAGATTATAACTATTCAGTTGGAATTGGAAATAACTTTTTTGAGTTTATACTTTCAATACCGCCTTCACCAGTACCTGTAAGTATATTTATATTCATGGGTGTATTACTGTTTGTGTTCTGTGGAGCATCATTTATTCTAACCGGAATTACAAGTATCTTCACATCAACATTAAGTATTATGTTTGCGTTTATAATGTCTAAGATTGCAATAAACGGATCATTGGTTCAAAACGTGGGCGGTGTTAGTAGTTCCGGTGTTGTTGTGCAGGGCGTAACACGAATTGAAATACCTGCATTGTCTTATATTTTAATCTTTGTAGGGTTGGTTATGGTTGTAATCTTAGCTGTCCAAGTATTAAGGGAAATTAAGTTTAGAGAATCACAAAACACTATCGAACTTGATTTATGAGGATTAAATATGTCAATATATATACCAATTGGATTATTCATTTGCATTGTATCTGTAATGGTTATCCTTGTATTTGTGGGATTAAAAACCACGGGAATTATATCGATTTTCTCATCACTCTTAAGCATAATGTTAGCGTTTATTAATTCAAAAATAGTAGTGAACGGCTCACTGATCCAAAACATTGGGGGGATTGATGGTTCAAACAATATTGTACAGGGCGTTACACCAATAGAAATTCCTGCGCTATCCTATATTTTTATTTTTACGGGATTATTTATGGTTGTAATCTTAGCAGTGCAGGTATTACGGGAAGTTGAATTCAGAAAATCAAAAGACATAGTTGAGTTAGATATTTAATACTTTTTTTACCACAACTTATAAATAGCATTATAGTTATAAGTATACTTATGGTACTAAATATACCCATACTTAAATGCAATCAATGTGGCCATGAGTGGAGGCCACGTATTGAAGACCCACGAATATGTCCAAAGTGTCATAGTCTACGGTGGGATAAAGAAAAGAAGGATAAGTAAATGAGTAACACTGCACTACTCTCAGGAATTACGGGACAGGATGGCTCATATCTTGCTGAATTGTTACTTTCTAAAGGATATGAAGTATATGGAATTGTAAGACGATTAAGTATTCCAAACACAGAAAATATAAAAAATATATTAAATGATGTTTGTTTGGTTGAAGGTGATTTAACTGATCAATCGTCATTAAATTCAATTGTAAATGATATTAAACCAGACGAGATATATAATTTAGGTGCCCAGTCTTTTGTTGGTACATCTTGGAAACAACCAGTCCTTACTACTGAAGTTACGGGACTTGGAGCCGTTCGTGTGTTTGAGGCTGCAAAACAACATTGCCCGGATGCTAAAATATATCAAGCTTCTTCAAGCGAGATGTTTGGTAAAGTTCAGGAAACACCACAAACTGAAAATACCATGTTTTACCCACGCAGCCCATATGGATGTGCCAAATTATATGCTCACTGGATGGGTGTGAATTATAGAGAAAGTTATAACATGCATATTTCGATGGGAATTATGATGAACCACGAAAGCAAACGCAGAGGCATTGAATTTGTAACACGTAAAATCTCAAATGGAGTAGCAAAAATATATTATGGTTTATCAAACGAACTTCGACTTGGCAACTTAGATGCTAAGCGTGATTGGGGATTTGCAGGAGACTATGTGGAAGCCATGTGGTTGATGCTCCAGCAGGATAAGCCTGATGATTATGTTATTTCTACAGGACAATCTCATTCAATACGTGAGTTTTTAGAAATTGCGTTTGAATTAATAAATTTGAATTATGAAGATTATGTTGTTGTTGATCCAGCATTTTATCGGCCTACTGAAGTTGAAACACTCCAAGGTGATTATTCCAAAGCAAAACAAATACTTGGATGGGAACCTAAAATGTCCTTTGAAGATTTGGTAAGCTCAATGGTATTAAATGATTTGGTTTTAGTTGGTGATAAAATTGACAAAAAGAATATTATTGATTAATCCACCTCAAAATAAACACGATCCGAAAGTAAAACCAATGTATCCATCTGGTGCATTGTTGTTAATTGGTACAATGTGTAAAGAGCAAGGACATAGTGTCAAGATATTTGATGGAGCAGTTGAAAACACATCACTATTTGAAGTACTCAAAGAATATTACCCTGATATTGTTGGAATCACAACAAATACATTTCAAACAAAATATACCAATAAATATTTGGATGTAGTAAAATCTTTTGCACCTGGCATCCTTACAGTGATTGGTGGTCCACATCCATCTGCAATAAAATTACAATCATTAATTGATTTTCCAAATGCTGATATTGCAGTTATGGGTGAAGGTGAGTTCTCATTTTTGGATATTGTAAATGATAAACAATTGGATGAAATTCAAGGAATTTGTTATGGTGGTAAACAAAACGCTGATCGACCATATGCAATAAACCTTAATCACATCCCTTTAACAGATTTATCATTGGTTGACATCAATCGATATTCTGGCATGGGTGATGGTAGTAAATCAATGTTTATTATGGCATCTCGGGGATGTCCGTTTCAATGTACATATTGTAATAAATCTGTGTTTGGTTCAAAAGTGAGATTTAGAGAACCGGATGCTATAATTAAAGAAATTCAATGGCTACATGAACAGTATGGAATCAACCATATTTACTTTCAGGACGACACATTTAATTTAAATCGAAAGTGGATAAATGAAATATTGCATTTAATAATTGACAATAGATTAAATAAAAACATTTCATATATGGCTCCATTCAGGGCAAATGAAAATTTGGTTGATGTTGAATTATTGGAACTCGCAAAAAAAGCCAATTTCAAAACAATTTTTTATGGTGTGGAATCTGGAAACCAAGAAATGTTGGATCGAATGCACAAAGGATTGAAGATAAAGGAGATTATGCGGGCTTTTAAACTAACTCATGATGTTGGCATCTATACTGTAGCAGCATTTATTATGGGTCTTCCTGGTGAAACCACAACCACAATAAAAGACACACTTGAACTGTGGCAAAGAATTAAACCCACATACTCCGGTTTTACAATTGCAACTCCATTCCCCAATACACCATTTGAAAAAGAAATCACAAACAATGGTCATATTCTCAACAGCAACTACAATGAGTATCGTTGTGGTGGAAGCTACATACAAACAGATGAGTTAACTAAAGACGAACTTGATTTTTATTCAAATGTTGGTGCATATGGAAGCAATCATGAATGGATATACAAATTGCCGATTTTTTCAGTAGGTAAAAATACAATGTTAAGGACAATGGCATTACTGTTTGTAGATTTATATAAAAAGGTGAAACAATGAATCATAAAGTATCAATTGTAGTTTTAACTAAAAATCGACACGAATTATTAAAATTGTGTCTTGATTCAATAGCTATGCAGAAATATCACAATTTAGAATACATCATAGTTGATTCTAATAGCGATAAAAACACAATGAAAGTAATTAAATCTTATAAGTCAAAAATACCAATAAGGATAATCAAAGCCGGTGAATGTTCAATAGGTGCTGCACGACAAATTGGATTTAAAAAAGCCAAGGGAGATATAATAGCTTACATTGATTCAGATGTTGAGCTTCCACATGATAAGTGGATTAACCATATGTTAGTTCCTTTTGAAAAACCATCAATTGCCGGTGTACAAACCTTAGCAAAATCAAAACCAAATGATCATCCAATGTTAAAAAGAATACATAATTCTTTTGAGTACAAAAACAATATAATTGATATTGATCATTATGAGCCTGTAGGTACAAGTCATATATTGATCCGACGAATTGCAATTGAATCCGTAGGTGGATTTAAAGATATAAATTTTAAAGAAGATACTGATTTAACATATAAAATTATGCTGCAAGGCCATAGTTTTGTATATCTTCCAGATGAAAAATGTTATCATCATCATGTGGATGGATATAAATCTTATCTTAAAAAAGAATTTAGAAATAAATATCATGGTGCAGTTTGTTTGTTGCAGGGGATAAAATGACGGATTGGTACAATTACAGCAATGGTGATATTCTTGATTTAAACCGGAAATCACCTGCTGATTTTATTGATGAAATTAAAATGGATTATCTTAGACCATACTTACCTTCAAAAGGTGTTATATTGGAGGTTGGTGCGGGGTCAGGTAGATTACTTACACGAATTGGACTTGAAAATAATTACACAGTGATTGGTATTGACAAATCACAAATGGCTACTAAAATAATCCGTGGAAGTCAGCAGAAATTTAACTTAACTAATGCTTCAATTTGTGGAACTACGTTTCATATTCCTTTGAAAGATAATAGTGTAAGTGTGATTTGTAGTGGTGGTTTGTTAGAGCATTTCACCATAAGAGAGATATATACAGCTTTAAAAGAAATGAAACGGGTATTAAAAAATGATGGGTTCTTATACGCTGATATAGTCCCACAAAAACGAAGTTTGTGTAGACCTGTTTGTCTTAAAAAAGCATGGGATTATGAAAATAGTTTTGATAAAAAAACATGGGAATGTTTCATACATAAAAGTGGATTTGATTATGTTGATATATTTAGTGGACTGATACTTCCACCTGATTTTTATGGCAGATGGGCAGGACAAAAACGAATTGAATTTATATTTAAACACAAAGACTTTATTAAGTCATTAGATGATACTGTTTTGTCTGATTGGCTGGGTTTTGCGTATTTCGTGTTTGCCACAAAGAGGTAAATTATGAAAATATTAGATATTGGGTGCGGTGCAAACAAACATGCGGGGTCTGATGTAACTGGCATGGATATAGTCAATCTTTCTGGAGTAGATATAATTCATAATATAGAAATATTCCCGTATCCTTTTGAAAAATCATCATTTGATACAGTAATCATGCATCATGTATTAGAACATGTAACTCGAACAAATGGAACTAATATAAAAGTTATAGAAGAAGTCCACCGGTTATTAAAACCACATGGTAAATTAGTAGTGGATGTTCCTATTGGTCAATGGTTTTATTACGACCCAACTCATAAAAATTATGTGGGGTATTGGTATTGGAAATATTTTTCACATGATTTCCCGCTCAATTACTATACACATGCAAGGTTTAATTTGAAATATGCGGAATTAGTAGGAATTCATGGAATAAAATATATTGAAAAATTGACTCCAGTATTCAACAAGTTATACCAACTATCACCTGAAGGTATGGAACGATTTATTAATTTCATTAACCTGGATGCTGCAATAAAATATACGTTGAGGAAAATATAATGAAAAAAACAACTAAAAACAAAGACAAACATGATACTAAATCAATATTAGTAGGGATTAGTATTTTATTTATATTGTATTTTTATACATATTTATTTATGGGTATCTAAATGAAAATTGCAATACTATCCTGCTGTAACTTTTCAGTTATAGGTGGTGCAGAGCGGTTTATAATCGATGTTGCCAGGGCTTTAGATGCTACTATTGTATCAATCGGTCATGCTGATGAATTAGATACAACATACTACACAGATGATATCAAGTTTAAATTTATGGAAAAAACATTGCCATCAGAACCACTAAAACAAATTGTGGGTTTTTGGTACTTCAGTAAATTAAAAAATCTTGATTATGACTTTTATATCTCCACCGATGATATGTCAATGCACTATCTAAAAAATAAACCACATGTTTACTATATGTTCACACCTAGACGAGCCTTTTACGACATGTATAATGATGTAATGTCAACCAAACATGGATTAACATCTTTAATTTACTCAATTGGTATATGGTTTTTCAAAAACCACGATCAAAAATTCGTGAAAAACAACATTAAAAACCTAGCATGTATTTCTCACACAGTCCGTAACCGCATACAAAACACATATTTGAGAGATTCAACTGTAGTATACCCATGTATTGATACTTCAAAGTATGAATATAAACTACACACAGGATATTGGTTATCAGTTAATAGAGTGGATAAATGGAAACGAGTTAATTTACAAGTCGAAGCATTCAGGAAAATGCCAGATATGAAACTAATAGTTGTTGGAACTGTATATCCAAAGATGCAATATATTGTAGACAATGCACCAAGTAATGTAGAATTCAAAAGTTCTGTATCTGAAAAAGAACTTATTGATTTATATTCTGAATGTATTGGTTTTATCACCACTGCAATAAACGAAGACTTTGGAATAACACCACTTGAAGCCATGGCAAGCGGTAAACCAGTTGTAGCTACCAAAGAAGGTGGATACCTTGAAACCGTTGTGGATGGAATCACCGGCATACTAGTCACACCAA
>Ga0255427_1076_pt1 | contig 21074 bp, 23 predicted proteins | sample ANMaggSeSYBR02D9_FD_182671 | JGI IMG/M metagenome (GOLD analysis project Ga0255427, IMG submission 182671) | Sediment cell enrichment communities from methane seep in Santa Monica Basin, California, United Staets - ANME aggregate JGI... | ecosystem: Environmental > Aquatic > Marine > Cold seeps >... | reverse complement strand
CTGGCCTTCGGGATGATCTGGATCCAGGCATATATGCCCAGTGGGGTCTCCGGCCTAATCCCAAGACTACCAAGTCTCAAGCTGTATGTCGCATGTCCGGCTTTCGGTTGATCGGGAATACTACCAGCGGGTGGGTGCGGTGCAATATCGCAAATTTTAAATCTAGATCATATAATTTGTTACCTTGCACCCTGATAGAATCCATATCCCCTCAGATATTTTCAGGGTGCAAGATGTATCCGAGTTAAACGACATTTTTTAAGTTTCTCTCTGGTACATCACCCTCTTTCACCTGATACTACTCTCCGGTTTTTATGCACTGATCCGGGGGGCTGGCTTTCAGGGGTAAGAAAATTGCTCAAAAGAGCGAACTTCATGAGCAAAGAAGACCTTAAAACTCGTCTACTGGAGTTCATCTACTACTTTAGCTGCACGATGGCTAAACCCTTCAAATGGACTTACAAAGACAAAGTAATGGCTGCTTGATGGTGAGTAAATTTGCGCTGAAATGTACTAAAAACACAGGAAGAGCCAAAATTAAAATAACAATCTTTAACAACCATTATGTTTATCCAAACATAACAATGACAATAAAAAATCATATCTTTCTAATCCTGACAATATCCTTACTGCTCACAGCCATCTTTTTAGTAACCGGATGCATTGACAACAAAATGACTCCAGACAGTGACGTGGATTCACACGACATTACCGCCAATCAAACCACCGCATCTGACGAAGAAGCAGTACTCAAGATATTCCATGCAGGTAGCCTTAGCATACCTATGGCAGAACTGGAAGAAAAGTTCGAAACACTTCATCCGAATGTGGATGTGCAGCGCGAACCAGCAGGCAGCAGGGCATGCATTAAAAAGATAACAGAACTCGACAAACAGACAGATATCCTGGCATCAGCCGATTATACCCTCATTCCTACAATGATGATGCCGGAATATACTGACTGGTACCTTGCGTTTGCGAAGAACCAGATAGTTATAGCCTATACCGATGACAGTAAATACAGCAGCGAAGTCGGTCCGGACAACTGGTATGATATACTTCGAAGACCTGATGTGACATTTGGTTTCTCAAATCCGAACGATGACCCCTGTGGATATCGCTCAGTAATGGTAACGCAGCTATCTGAAGCTTACTATAATGATGAGAGCATCTTTGACGACCTTATGGGAGATAATACCGCAATAGAGATGACACTTGACAATGGAACATATACAGCAGTAATGCCTGCCTCTGAATATATTGAACCTAACACAAAAAAGATAATGATGAGAAGTATGGAGGTTGAACTTTCATCTGCACTTGAGACGGGCGAGATCGATTATTTCTATATTTACAGAAGTGTTGCAGTACAGCATGGATTCAGGTTTGTGGAACTCCCGCCGCAGATAGACCTGAGCTCAGTTGATTATGAGGATGACTATAATACAGTCAGGCTCAAGACCGCAAACGGTAATATAGTGGTCGGCACGCCGATCGTCTACGGGATTACCATTCCAGACAATGCAATGCAGCCAGAGCTTGGAGTCGAGTTCATAAAACTGCTGCTTAGCGTTGACGGGCAGAATGTATTCATAGAAAACGGACAGCCCCCTATCGTACCGGCTGTAACGAAAGATGCAGGAAATGTACCTGCCGAACTGAGGGCATTACTATAAACCGACGACTCTACCCGGGGAGTGGGGTTAAATTTCCGGGGTGGAGTTGGGTGGAGTTAAATTTAATATAATAAGAATTCGATAACACCATCTGTATGTTGAAGAAAAAGCAGACCAGACCCATGCTCACAAGCCGAAAAGCACCTGAGCCACTTATGCTCGTATTTCTTTTCCTGGCTCTGGTGCTGCTGTTATTTGTAGCTGTAACGCTTGCAAACATGGTGATAGAGCAAGTAGTCACTGACCTACCTGCACTTATCAATGCGGCTTGCGAAAAGTCTGTTATCAAGTCCATATCATTATCCATGTATGCCGGGCTCGTTGCAACTTTGATATCCCTGGTACTTGGGATACCTGCGGCATATATCCTTGCACGTAAGGACTTTTTTGCAAAAGGTTTTGTTGAAAGTGTGCTGGATATACCTGTTGTGGTCCCGCATACGGTAGCTGGCATAGCACTTCTCACGATCTTTGGTGCGAACGGCTTGCTTGGCGCTCCGCTCGAGTCATATATCCAGTTCAGGGACGCATTTGCCGGTATTGTCATTGCCATGCTCTTTGTATCTGCGCCCTTTTTAACCAACTCGGTGCGTGAGGGGTTTCAGAATATAGACCCCAGACTTGAGAACACAGCCCGTTCGCTTGGTGCTCCTATGTGGAAAGCGTTTTTATTTGTCACACTACCGCTTGCTGCACGCCACATAATGGCAGGTTCGATCATGTGCTGGGCGCGGGCGATAAGTGAGTTTGGTGCTGTCGTGATAATAGCATATTATCCGATGATCGGTCCGACACTTGTGTATGACAGGTATCTGTCGTACGGCCTGTCAGCGTCAAGACCTATTGCGGTTCTGCTAATACTGGTTACTCTTACAATATTCATAGCGGTAAGGCTTCTATCCGCGGGCTGGCGTATATATGATAAGGATTGAAGGTCTGCACCGGAACTGGAAAGAATTTGCGCTTAAGGGAATAGACCTTGAGGTGCAGGATGGTGAATATTTCGTAATAATTGGTCCTACAGGTGCCGGGAAGACGCTCCTGCTTGAACTTATTGCCGGATTTCATGCACCGGACAGCGGTGAGATATTTATTAATGAGAAAAACGTCACAGGACTGCCGCCTGAAAAGCGCAATATTGGTTTTGTATACCAGGACTATTCCCTTTTCCCGCACCTGGATGTCAGGAAGAATATCGAGTTCGGACTGCGCATGAGAGGTATCAGGGATCACAGCAGGGTTGAGAAGATGGCTGAGAACCTGAACATCTCACACCTTCTGCATAGATATCCGCTGACACTTTCAGGTGGTGAACAGCAGCGGGTTGCGCTCGCGCGCGTGCTTCTCATTGAACCGGATGTGCTGCTGCTGGATGAGCCGCTGAGCGCCCTTGACCCCGTGACCCAGGATACTACCAGGCGATTGCTGAAAAAAATACACAGCATGTCTGAGCTGATGGTTATCCATGTTACGCACAACCAGACAGAAGCACAGATACTGGCTGATCGCATTGCAGTTATGATGGACGGCAGGATAGTACAGGTTGCAGCAGCAAACGAGGTGTTTGACAGACCGCTTAATGACCGTATCGCTCATTTTATGGGGGTTGAAAATGTGCTGAAAGGAACAGTCACTTCTAACATTGAAGGACTTACTAATATTGCCCTGGATAATTGTGAGATCGAGGCGGTGTCAGGGTGTGCGGTTGGTGAAACAGTCCATGCGTGCCTGCGACCAGAGAATGTGACAATTAGTATAGTGCCTGTTAAAAGCAGTGCCAGGAATGCGTTTGAAGGAGTGGTGATCGAAATTGAGCCGATGGGTGCACTTTTGAGGGTAAAGGTGGATTGCAGCTTTGTGGTAAATTCATTCATAACAAAACAGTCGGCACTGGAGTTGGGGCTTGGGTTGGGTAAGCGTGTGACCATATCATTTAAAGCAACAGCCGTTCATGTAGTCTAAGCTGCGATAAATATAGTTAAAAACCAAATAATATTTACTAATAAAATGCAAATTCCAACAAGTAAAAAGCAATAAACCACAGAGGGCACAGAGGGCACAGAGGACATAGAGAGTGAAATCAGATACAAGCTCTGCGTTCTATGCGTTCTCTGTGGTTAAATTATAATTATCAGAAGATCAAAGTGTCAAGACATTAGTATCGATGATTTCTATTGAAGTCATCTACCGATAACTTCTGTCGAAGTCATCTACCGATAACTTCTGTCGAAGTCATCTACCGATAACTTCTGTCGAAGTCATCTACCGATAACTTCTGTCGAAGTCATCTGCCAAATATTAGGTTCTTGACTATAATGTGATAAACAATGATACCTAAAACAAAGCTGTGGCTTACCGAAGATGGGAAAACATTGATGGGCGAAGGAAAGGCTGCACTTTTATACGCCATCGATGAAGAAGGTTCGTTGAACAAAGCATGCAAGAAGGTCTATATCTCATATAAACATGCATGGCTTATGTTGAAGAATATTGAGAAAAATTCCGGGAAGGAGATTGTTACGAGTGTTCGCGGTGGAAAGGACCAGGGTACATTTTTGACTGATTATGCAAGGGAGATGCTCAAGGAGTACGAATCGCAGAAGAACATTATCAGTGAAACTTTAGAGGATGAGACATTCTGGGAAGGGGTGGGACTGAAGATCACGGCTCGTAACCAGATGCCTGGGGAGGTTATCGATGTTGAGCAGGGGGATGTGATATCCAAGGTTAAGATATTGATCGAGCCTGTCGTGGTAACTTCACTGGTAACAAAGGAAGCTGTGGACAAGTTGAATATTAAAAAGGGTGATGAGGTATATGCGGTCGTCAAATCTACGGAAGTGATGATCGGGAAAAAGTGAATGTGTTCATGACGTTGTCGGACCACAACGATATTGTTATTCATTGTCAGGCACCAAAAAATACATAAAAATTAAATACTTTAAACACGATTATGCTAATTGTGTTTAAAGTATTTGTAAACAGGAATGATGAATTAAACTTTCTTGATTCTGCATACCGCTCAGACAGGAGTGAATTTATAGTAATATATGGCAGAAGGAGGATTGGGAAAACAGAACTCCTGAGGGAATTTATCAAGGACAAGAACGCCGTCTATTTCCTTGCAGACGAAAGAAGCGACCAGGATAATCTTTCAGACTTCAGGACACTTGTGGCAGGGGGTATTGACAGTGAACTTTTAAGTGCCTCTAATCTGGATTGGGGCGATACTTTAAAGGAAGTGTCGAAAAACGAGAAAAGACTTATCATTGTAATTGACGAGTATCCATACTTGATACGCGGCAATAAATCGATTCCCTCTATTTTCCAGAAAGCATGGGACCTTTATCTTAACGATTCAAATGTAATGCTTATCCTGTGCGGTTCATCAATAAGCATGATGGAGCAGTATGTACTTGGAAGCAAAAGTCCGTTATATGGAAGACGTTCAGGACAGATAAGAGTTGAGCCATTGAAGTTCAAGCATACTGCTTCGTTCTTCCCTGAACTCATGGCAGAAGACCTGGTAAAAATATATGGCATCACAGACGGAATACCATATTACCTGAAAGAAGCCCGGTACAGGATAAAGAAAATTAGCGATCTTGAATCTATCTATTCTGTTGAGGGGTTGCTTATTGAAGAGGCAGAGATACTACTGAAATATGAGTTCAGGGAGCCTGCAAAGTATTTTTCCATCCTGAAGGCATTGGCCTTCGGGAATACAAAGTTCGGGGATATTGTCAATGCTACGGGACTTAGCAGTTCCATTATATCCCAGTATCTCTCAAACCTTATAATATTGAACATAGTGAAGGCACAGTACCCGGTCACTGATATGAACCAGAGATCAAGGAATGCCAGGTATTATATCACAGATAATTATTTTACATTCTGGTTCAGGTTTGTCTATCCCAACAAGAGCCTGATATACAATAATCTTCTTATCCCGGATTTTGGTTCTGATTTTAACCGCTACCTAGGCCATGTTTTTGAGAAAATATCAGCCGAATTCCTGTGGGAGGTACGGCCATTTGGTTTTACACAAATGGGGCGCTGGTGGCACAAGGATGTAGAGATTGACCTGGTTGCTTTCAATGAAAAGACGAAAGAGATGATGTTCATTGAGTGTAATTGGAGTTCGCTTTCAATGGGTGATTGTTTACGAGTCCTTAATAAACTGAAGGAAAAATCGATGGCAATTAAGTGGAATCCAGGGGGAAGGAAGGAATATTTAGGTATTATCGCCAAAAGGATAGAAAGGAAAGATGCTTTGAGGGAGAAAGGTTTTTTGGTGTTCGATCTGGACGATTTTGTTCTTAAGTGATGGTGGGATGAATTAGAATCCGGGCTGGGATTTCCTGTGATTGGGTTGTTGTATTATTTCTTTTAAACCAAGTGTGGCGGCTGGCTGGCAGGGGGTGAGTGCTACCGGGCAGGTGGTTGGTTGAGGCGGGCAGCAGGGAGGTTGTATTTGACGTGGCGGATGATGAGCGGAGGCAGGTGTTTATTCAGAGGGGGGTGGCTTGAAGGGAGTGTAGAGAATAATTATAACGAATTACAATAACTACAATTTTTAAAAGTTAATCGGATATGGGTGGAAACTTTTTGATTATATCACTTTCATTGTAACCGTCGTATATGTCTATGTCAACTGTTTCTCTTCCTTTGCCAAAGTTTGACAGCATTTGAGCATCTTGATATATTGAAATATATTTGTAATCTTCAAAATCAGGGGATTTTTTTATATCTGCTAATGTGAATATTTCATCTGTCTGGGGTTCTACCAGGATAAATTTTTCATCTATGATACAATAGTTCATTGCGTGATTGTATAGTGTTCCTATTCCTACTGCCATCGTATCTCTAATTGATATTGCCCCTATATCGATGTCGTATTCTTTTGCGTTTTTAGCCAGATCTCTTGAAAAGCCGCTGCTTGTATAGTAATCAAGACTCCTGTGATCGTCATTGTTAAAAATCCCGTCATTTACTTTATCCACTTTTAAGAAATCAATTAGTTGTTGCATTTCCGGTGAATATTGTGGTTCTGGTGTATATTCGGTGTTATGTGTATTTTTGGTGTCATGTATGTTTCTGGTGGTACGTGTAATTTCAATTTCTTGTGGATACTCTTCTTCGATGCAACCGGTTCCAAGAAGAATCAATAATATACAAAATATGTGTATTATAACGATTTTTATTTCCATAATATTACTGCCTGAAATTATTATTGTGGTGGGTTCGGTGACTTTATGTGTCTTTTTTTAAAACCACTGCCTTGCTTAAAATCATTCCCGGTTTTTTTACCTGACTAAATCCTATGGCACATGCCCGATTCACAGTTTCTTCAAATGCTTTCTTTGAAACATGGAATGACGGCTCTACAATAAATAAAGTTCCATCCGGTTTTAGTATTGAGTACATTTCTTTTAAGAACTTATCCTGGTCAGGGACCTCATGAACCATATAAAAAGCGAGAACAAGATCAACCTTTGTTGAAATACCTATTCTGTCCTCTTCACATTTATGCAGCTCAATTATATTTTCAATCTCTGTTCCTTTGATCTTATTCTTAATCTTATCAAGCATTCCCTGTTGCAGGTCTGCTGCGACCACTTTGCCTGATGCACCAACCATATCAGCTATTTCTACTGAAAAAAACCCGGGACCACATCCTACATCTAAGACTGTCATGCCCTCTTTGACATAATCTTTCAAGATTTTCTTTGGATTCTGGACCAATTTTCTGAAAAAATTATCAAGGCCCTTAGCACTTTCAACAGGGCATACATGCTTTTCTTTATCGTTCATATTACTCACTTTCCGCAGGTAAATGAATCTGCGTATTATTTTTCCCGATAGTGGTTATTAAATTTTAATTATATTTATGTTTTAGCCGATCTTTAAACACGAAACAAAATTATAATGATTAAAAATTATCATATACCCCCTTCCGAAAATCAGCATCAAAAACTTTTAAAGCATTGGTTGGTAGTGATTCACAATCAACACAATTTCTAATTTTATTAAAATTATTAAGACGGCACTCTTCACATATCGAAAAAATCATTCTTATATCCCCTTCACGGTGGCTCCTTAACCCCTTTACAGTTCCACCCTTTAATCGTTTTCCTTCGTGATAAGGATCTATCGAAAGCTCACTAATCCCTTTAATGATACGATTGATGTGAGGATTTTTTATCACTCAAATCCAAAATCGAAGAAATGTTACAATTAGTGTTTTTCAACATAATGTTATACAGGTTTATTCCTAAAAACAATCATATTAGTAAACTACTTATATACTATTATACCATTTTGACATACGAATGAATTTCAAACTTTTAGAACCGGAACTTCGCATAATACTACTCCTCGACAATTCGCCCACCATCGGAGAGCTTGCAAAACTCACCAGCGTTACCACAGGATACATTTCAAGAATTGTAACCTCACTAAAACATAAAGGATTCGTGGAAGTCTCGACCAGAGGCATCACAAAGAAAGTCAAACTGAGCAACAACCTGCATGCTGCAAAACTCAAAGCCATCCTTCAAAAAAGAAGATACATGCCCCTCCCTCAACTCCTGCAGGGGTCAGGCATACAAGTCCTGGCAGTACTATCCACAGAAAAAGCAGACCTTGCCCGCCTTATGGATGAAAGCCAAATATCAGAAGCAACACTCCGCCGCTATATCAGGAAGTTCAAAAAACATGCCATGATGCTCTACCACAATAAAGAATACGAACTCCCGCAGGACCTGGTAGATATCAGGGAATTTCTTAAAGATTATTGTTCCTACTTTGCAGTATCCACATTGCAGGAAATATCGCCGCAGGCAAGGTTTATCACATCCCATGGTTTTGAATTCCTCTTCGCTTCAGACAGTGAGGTCAAACAACCAAACATCAGGCCAACCGGATTAACTGCAATATCAGGCACTATTCCCCTCATGCTGGCTGAAAACCACTATTTTTATTCAATGAGGGATCTCTCAAATGAAGAAATCGCAGCACATGCAATCGCCGCAGACCCACACAGCAAAAGGAACCTGACCTATATAATACTATACATACTAAAAACAAAACCAGATAATGACCTGTTTTTAAAAATTTCAAGCCAGTATGGCATAGCCCACATTTCAAAAAGCATGCTGTACCTGCTGGATACCTGGAAACAACCAGAGGAAAAATTTATGCCGTCGCCTTCGTATATCAAGCAAAAGGCAGAGGAGTATAACATAAAATGGCAAGAATAGGATTTGATGAAAGTTACGTATTCGGTGAACTTGAAAAAGTAGGCAATGCCCTGATAAAACCAGTGGACCTTTATTTATTAGGCGGTGCTGCCATGATAAGATACGGATTAAAAGCCGCCACCAAGGATATCGATGTTCTGTTCTCAACCCATAAAGAGGCAGATGAACTGGTCCTTGTTCTTGAGGAAGTGGGATATAACAAGATAGAGGCCAAAAGGCTTACGCCGGAATACAAGATGATGTCCGCAACCCGTATACTTGAAAATGCAGACGGATTCAGATGGGACATTTTCCATGAATATGTCTGTAAGAAGCTCAGATTATCTTCAGGGATGATCGAAAGGGCAAAGCTTCTTTTTAAAACTGGCCAGTTGAATGTCCGGATAATCTCAAAAGAAGATATCTTCCTTCTTAAAAGCGTCACCCAACGGGATGACGATGAGGATGATCTGCTGGTACTGGCAAGATCAGGACTAAACTGGGAGGCCATATTAACAGAATGTATCGCCCAATCCAGACATGATATGATGTGTGAAATTGACCTTTATGATAAGTTGGATAAACTCAGGACTTCCTATGGTCTTGAAACACCTATTGGTGAACGCATTTCAAAAAAATCTCATGAACAGATGGAACGATGGTTTGAAGATGCAATCCTTAAAGAACTGGCTGTAAATCCCATGACACTGGCTGAACTGCTCGAAAGATTCAGATGTGATAAAGAAATATTATTGCCATCTCTTACTGAGCTGGAAATATCAGGTAGAATTGAGCAAATAAAAAGCAAATTTGCAATCAAGTGTGTCGAGGATTCTCCCAGGTAATCATAAAAATCTTACATAAATACGCCAATCATTTCTGTAATAGAAATACAGTATGCGGGGGAAGGGATTCGAACCCTTGAACTCCTGCGAGAAAATGAGATACAAAAGATGAGCATCTATTTTAATACCCCTTACCTTCCAGTCCCATACCAGTAACTTCTCAAATAATCCCTATATACTATAAACAAAGTATAACCATAAAACAAAAACTATATTGGAGGAAATAAGTAATGGAATATGAAATAACAGGAGACAATCTCCAGCTGGTAACACTTCACCTGCAGGGAGACGAAACAGTCTATGCCGAAGCCGGTGTCATGAACCACATGAGCAGCAATATAGATATGCAGGCCAAGGCCAAAGGCGGTCTTATGAAAGGCTTAAAGCGTATGGTCAGCGGCGAATCATTCTTTATTACTGAATTCACAGCCCAGGGTGACGGATTTGTAGCATTCGGCGGCAATGTCCCTGGCAAGATAGAAGCAATACCAATCAGCCCCGGAAACGAATTCCTGGCTCAGCGGGATGCGTTCCTGTGTGCCGAAAATGGAGTGGACATGGACGTGGAATTTACTAAAAAGCTTGGTGCGGGATTCTTTGGCGGAGAAGGGTTCATACTCCAGAAATACAGCGGACAGGGTATAGTGTTCATTCACGCCTGCGGTGATTTTGTTATTAAGGACCTGCAGCCTGGTGAGACCCTGAAAGTGGATACTGGTTCAGTTGTTGGGTTCGAATCATCTGTCCAGTATGACATTACAAGGGCAGGCGGCATCAAGACATCGCTGTTCGGTGGAGAAGGCCTGTTCCTGACAACACTTACAGGACCGGGCAGGGTAATCATCCAGTCACTCAGCATCTCCAACCTGGCGGCTGCCCTTGCACCCCACATGTCAATAGGGGATTCGGGCAGTAGCGGCAGTGGCGGCCTGTCGATCGGCAAACTTCTCGGCGATTAGAACAAAAAAACATCAACTACAGTGCCTGCCCCGTATCCTTCGATATTGGGCGGCACTACCACATATCCATCGGCCCTGGCAACAGAACTCAGTATCCCGGCACCCGATACCATTAGTGGTTCAACCTCTCCCTGCCTTATTTGTACACGCACATAAGTATGATATCCCTGGCGGGATGTGATCTTTTCCTTAAGAGGTAACCGTATCACTGTAGATGGACGATTTGGGAAATGTCCAAGTATCCTGATAGCTTCCTTCCCGAACACTATAAGTGCAATAAGACCTGCAACAGGATAACCTGGCATACAAAGCACTGGCTTATTGTCCACAACTCCCAGGGCCGTGGGTTTGCCAGGGCTTATGGCCACGCCGTGTACCAGCAGTTCACCTAAGGTTTCTACAGCAGCAGGCACATGGTCACGCTCACCCACTGATGTGCCGCCACTGATGAGGATCATATCGGCATCTGACCCTGCCACTATGGACTGCTCTATGAGTTGTGGGTCATCGGTGACTATCTTGCTGATCCGGGGGATACCGCCCATTTTTTTGACAAATGAGGCAGTCATCAGGCTGTTGGTCTCCCATACCTGTCCGGGCTCCAGAGATGCCCCTCTTTCCACAACTTCTTCACCGGTCGGTATAATCGCAACCAGTGGCCTGTGGAATACTTCTACATCCACTATACCGGTTGATGCCAGTACTGCCAGGTCCCAGGGACGCAGCTGGTGTCCTGTACTGAAAAGTCTCTCACCGGCAGCCACATCTTCACCTATCCCGCCCACATGTTTTTCCGGGTGTACCTGTGCCATAACCTCTACAACACCATCCAAAGACCTGGTATCCTCCAGCATCACAACCGCATCAGCACCAGGGGGCATGGCCGAACCGGTATGCACCCGCTGGCAGGTGTCAGGAGTAACATCTTTTTCTGTCAGTGTAAAGACGATCGGTGATGATGTAGATGCACCAAGGGTATCGGCAGCATTCACTGCATACCCGTCCATGGCAGCACGCCTGTAATGGGGCACGTCACAGTCGGCAATCACTTCAGAAGCAAGCACCCTGCTTTGTGCATTTTCGATGGGAAGGCTCTCAATACTTTTTATAGGCCGAATTGTATCGAAAAATGTCTTTCTTGCAGTGTCCAAATCCACACGTGACCTGAATAATTTATCCATAAACTTCCTTCAACCGCCAGATACGGGCGGGAATAAGGTGATCTCGTCGCCATCATTGAGTACAGTGTCCAGGCCGTCCTTGTCCTTTACACTGATGCCGTTGACCATAACATGAATGAACGGGTGTATCTCGCCGTTTTTGATGATCAGTTCTCCGAGGCCGTCATATTTCCCAATAAGAATATCTATTAATTCACGAAGATCACTGCCGTCGGCTTCGATTTTTGCTTTTCCGACCTGTTCCCTGAGGTTTGCGAATAATTTTATTGTGACTTTAGCCATATGAACTCTCAAGTTAATGCTGTTATTATAAATATTTTCTTCGGGGTTTTTACTTTCAATCCTTAATATGATTTCAACAGTTTATCGAGGCAGTCCAACAAATCAAAATTTCAGGAAAATGGAAATTTCAGACATGATAAACTGGATTGACAGGATACGATCCAATCCTGAATATCCGGTAAATCCCATCAGAAGATTTGATTGAAACTACGAAAATTACCTATATCGATAACGAAATGCGTTTATAATTTCCGATACGTTGAAAAAAGATTGTGTTAAATGAACTTTGAAGGGAAAATATTATTGCTCATGGTCCATAACATGTAATATAATATTGATGTGTGGGCGTGTTCATGGATGATAAGAAAACAGAACGATGATGTAGATGAGGTCAGTATTGGAACAATAATCATAATCATTGGCTTTTTGTTTATATTATTTGCACCCGTTTTCTCTGATTTTTTTTATATTCCCAGGGAAATAACAGGATATGAAGATAAGACTACCAGAATAGGGAGCAATATTTCTCAGTTCACTTTTATTTCGATAGGTATATTAGCAATCTTTATCGGATGTTGTATCTTTTTCAGGAATTTTATGAATATCACTATTGACTACCTTGTGGATAAGTGGAATAAAAAGAAAAGCGGCCAGTGATTGCCCCGTATTTATGTAGGATAGTCTATCGCGTGCATGACATTCATAGATTTTTCGACGAACTTTTTTCAGTATATGAGGGATCATGGGTAATATTATATTCAGGTAAATGCATGGTTTGAGAAGGGGTGAAACAAATGAACAAGTATCTGAAGATTGTCTTATTCGGTTTTCTTCTCTGGTTTATTCCGTTTATCGCCGCGTTCCCGTTCGTGGACCAAAGTGGCAATTTCCTTATTCCTGAAACGTTTTTCAAGTCTATAATGATCGTTGTAGGCGGTCTTGTCGGTGTGACCCTGGCAGTTGTATACTTTAAGGAAATCGGGACAGATCATGTCAAGGAAGGAATCACCATAGGAGTGGTCTGGTTAGTGATAAACCTGGGTCTTGACCTGGTGTTCGTATCAATGGGATTTTTCCCTATGACAGTTACCCAGTATTTCACAGACATCGGCCTGCGCTACCTCAGCATACCCATTTATACTACAGGTATGGGATATGCCCTTATGCGAAAAATGTAAATGACTGGATCATGAGATAGTGCCTTAGATAATATAGTATTGATAACATTAAACAGGTGTAGAACATTGAAAAGAATAACACATTTTTTATATATTCTAAACAACCTTTATCCACTATGGTCACCCTATTTGAACCACCTATGATATTCTCATTGACAATAGCAGCTTGTTACATGATGACCCTGCTATTTTTATTTCTAATATCAATAATTGGCATAACCATATATAAAAATAAAAAAGCCACTCAGGAACTATCCTTGTTAAAACCCATTTTCATCAAACTCTTACAGGGTAAAACAGGCGAAATAGCCGCCGTCATGAAGGTATCAAATCCTGTTGGTGACCTCATGGATATGGATGTTCCGATGCATAAGATAGAGAAAGTGCGTCGTGAACTGGTACAAAGTGGTGAACATGAACATTTACTATGGGTGTCTGTACTTGTATGTGCTGCTTACCAGGATGATGCAGGTTATAAGGAAGAGATCGTAGACCTAATGAAAAAAGACCTTAAATCCCTGGGTTTATCTGAAGATGCAGAAAAACTCCCACCTCTTTGCAAACATACCTTTTCACCATATTCCTTTTTCAAGATCATTCTATTCCTGCTGGATAAAAATATCCCACATGTTAGTTCTGGCTCATTGTTCAAAGAAATTGGAAAATATTTTAAGAATTATACTGTTACAAAAGCTCTGACTGTCACTGGAAAATTCAAGGTAATACTTACAATGATCAAATATATTGTTTTAGCTGCGACTGGATTCGTAATGTCATGGCTGCTATTCATTTTCAGTTACCTGTTACCGGAAAGTGTTTTATGGATCGTGTTGTTGAATGTAATCATTACTGTTGCAGCTACATTATTTGTATTATGGAATATCATGCAAAAACAAGTAAATCCCAGGTCGTATGAGGAGATCGAAGCTGATATCATATCAGATATTCCTGCTTTCCGGATACGACCAACATGATCATAGCTGCCCATGTCCATATATTCCCTGGAAAGATGTAATCACTGCAGTATAAGAGCTGGAACGTCAGTACGTCGTAATTGCCATTGGCAGTGCAACTGTGGGCCGTATCCTTAATTAGACCGCATAATTAAAATTGAAAAATTCCCCCCGATTTCATAAGCAACAATAAGATAAGACCCTCTTGTCATGAAAGTGAATATCAAGGCATCACCTTCGATATCTGAATTAGGGCTTCCTTACTCAACTTTGTTTTGTTTTTTTTTACGAATGTCCACATTTCATCAACCTCAAATTGTCCAAGTTTTACATCATGAAGAAGAATAGAATTTACTAACTCAGCATGCAAGGCAAGATCTTCTATTAAATTTCCTATTGTATCCCTGTGGTGGCCTGTTATTCTTTCAATTGATCTGATACCATTTTTCTCAACAAGGTGTTTGCAGATGTTGATTATCTCAGATTTCGAAAGATGTTTATGATACAGCGGTGTATTCGCGGTTTCAACAAACCAACGACAGCAGTGATTACAATAATATTGTTGATGCCCTGCTCTATTTTTTCCGCGCTTTATTATATCTTTTCCTTTCTCTGTCAAAAAATATTTGCATTCTGGATTCTGGCATGCAATATCGATTTTACTTCGAGGTCTAGCCATGTAACATCACAAAAATAATAATGGATGCTATATTATCTAAATTAAGCGGTCTATTCTGGGACACTGGTCAAATTTAAAGCTTACACAACCGATGTTAAGCAAAATACTATAATCTTTTGATCCTATCTATAACCTCAAATCATGGAGCAGAATACAATGAATGGAAATGTTTGGAAATTTGGGAATGATATCGATACCGATGCTGTCATACCTGGCAGGTATCTTACTATCAATACACCGAAAGAACTGGCAGAGCATGCTTTTGAAGGTGTAAGACCAGAATTCGCAGGTGAGGTCAGGCCGGGAGATATCATCATCGGAGGAACCAACTTCGGCTGCGGTTCGAGCAGGGAACATGCACCCCTGGCACTGAAAGGAGCTCAGGTAAAATGCATCATTGCCAAAAGCTTTGCCCGCATCTTTTTCAGGAACTCCATCAATATAGGTCTGCCACTTCTGGAATGCGCTGAGACGGACCGCATCCGGGAAGGGGATGAACTTGACGTGGATATTGCATCAGGCATCATTACTAACAAGACCAAAAACGAAACCTACCAGGCCACGGGCCTGCCTGATTTCCTGCGCGGTATTGTTGATGCCGGGGGACTTATCGAATTCACCAGGCAGCAGGTGAGCGCATGAGCCAGTACAGGATACCAGTGATAGCAGGGGACGGCATCGGTCCCGAGATCATTGCAGAGGGGCGCAAGGTCATTGATGCAGCCGGTGAGGTATACGGTTTTGATGTGGACTGGATAGACTATCCCCATGGCGCTGACCATTACCTTGAGACCGGGGAGCTTATTTCTGAGGATGCGCTTAAGGAACTGAATACATTCGACAATATTTACCTTGGCAGTATAGGCGACCCCAGGATTGCGCCAGGTGTGCTTGAGAAGGGCATTCTGCTGGCGGCACGGTTCTATTTTGACCAGTACATCAACCTGCGGCCGATCAAGCTTTTGGAAGGTGTGTGGTGCCCTATCAAGGATAAGACGCCGGAAGATATCGACTTTACTGTGGTGCGTGAGAATACAGAGGATTTCTATATCGGTATTGGCGGCAGGGCAAAGCGGGGCGAGAGCAAGGCTGTGCTGGAGGTGGAGCGCACTTTGTATAATGCTAGGTTCGGGCTGGATATCGAGACTGACAGTGAGGAGATTGGATACCAGATAGGTATGATAAGCAAGGAGGGGACCCAGCGGGTTATTAAGTATGCTTTTGAGCTGGCTGTGGGGCGCAAGAAACACGTATCGTCAGTGGATAAGGCCAATGTGCTCACTGATATCTACGGGTTCTGGCGAGAGGAGTTCGAGTCTGTTGCTGCCGGGTACCCGGACGTGACGACTGACTTTAATTTTGTTGATGCTGTTACTATGTGGTTTGTGAAGGACCCTGAGTTCTTTGATGTGGTGGTTACGCCCAATATGTTCGGGGATATCATCACTGACCTGGGTGCTATGGTGCAGGGTGGACTTGGACTGGCACCGGGCGGTAATATCAACCCTGAGGGCACCAGTATGTTCGAGCCCATTCATGGTAGTGCGCCGAAGTATACGGGAATGAACCGGGCTAATCCTATTGCTACTATCTGGGCCGGGGCTATGATGGTGGAGCAGATGGGCGAGAAGGATGCTGCTGATGCTATTGTGGCTGCTATTGAGCGGGATATCAAGGAGGCGAAGGTGCTGACTAAGGATATGGGCGGCAGTAGTGGTACTTCTGATGTAGGCGATGAGATTGCAAGGCTTGTGAGGGAGATGGCTTAGAGGCAGGTGGGGGGATATGCTGGAGGATTACCTGGATATCCTGGAGGATAAGGTCGCCGGATATGAGGGGGAGCACAGGGAGCTGATCATTGCGGCCCCTGATATCCTCAGGCTGCTGAATGACCTGCTGGGATACGGGGGCTGACCAGGGAACACAGGCAGCATATCACGGCTGCGATTGCTTATTTTGTGTCGCCTTATGATGTGCTTTCAGAGCCGGTATTCGGGTATATGGGGTACATAGATGACCTGTACCTTGCCTCGTATACTTTGAGGAGGGTGCTGGATGACCTGCCTGTTGATGTGGTGGAGGGTTTGGAAAGGGGACGGTGACCTGTTAACCAAAGATTATGCACAACCAATCAATTAGTAGTGGATACTGATTTATCATAAAATTTTAAGCAAATAAAAGACTGAATAATAGAATATTCGGGGAAAAATATATAATGAGTGATAACATATATTAAATCATAATTTTTAAATATAATGTCAGCATGAAAACAACAGAATTAAATATGATATGATGCTAATAATTAAAATGGTAGTGGAGTTACAAAAAGTGAAAACAACATTTGAATGCATAAATGGACATGACATAGAGATTGATCTACCGAACAAATTTTTTAGCAAGGGGGGTCTTATATTTCCATGTCCAAACTGTGAAAAGAAATATTTAATAGACAAAAATGGTAATGTTGAGTTATGTGAGCAAGGGCCAATAGTACGTTCGTTTTTAGCAATGCACTATTAAATATGCAAAATTAATTTAATTTTATAGGAATTAGAATATAATAATAGTTATTTTAGCCATCTCTAATTATAAATTTAGAATTAGAGAGGATAAATATAATGAAAATTGGGAAAAACATATACGGTTTATTTTTAATTTCAAATAATTGTTATAGTATACTTCATGATGAGGGATATCTTGGAAAACTGAAATCCAAATTGGACAAAATAGAGTATATAAACTCGTGGATGTTATTTGGGATTCATGACACTGCAATCCTTGTACGATCGGACAGTCGTCTTGACCCAGCTGTTAATGCAGTGGGTGAATGGGTTGCTGAGTTTGATAAAGAAAAAATATCAATAAAAGAGCATATTGGTTCACGATTGAATCTGGAATCGTCAATTAAATGTAAATGTAAAGATGTAGCTGATTTATATGGATATAAATATCCTGATAAATATTTTAGAATTTTTGAGTATTGGGTTGATCCACTTATACCTATTTATATAGATGACGAAAAAATAAAATCTTGTGATGGAGTATTTTTAATTGCCTATATCAAATTCAAACCTACATCTATAAATACTATCCTAAATGATGAAAAAAGTTTAAATTTACAAGATATTTACAAGTCATTTATAGATGATAATACTGCAGGAATATTTCATGGATTTGGACTTTTTGATGTAATTGTTATAATCAAAAGAGATAATTACAAGGATATTAGAGAAACGATGATCGAATTACGAAAACAAGATAGACCATCCATATCCGATACATATTTTTTAATATCAGAACCTGAATTGTTGGATGATTTAGGCTATCCTAGTTTAAACTGTTCTATGATGATAAAAATTAGACCAGATGCTTATAATTCAGAGATTTGGAATGGGATAAAAGAGCTCGCAGAAAACATTGGTCTAGATGGATTATGTATCAGAAAAGTAACTGATTCTACAATGGCAAAATGCCCCCCATACACATCGTTTAGGCCTGGTTTTTTCGATGTGGCAATTGATTTGCGATTTAAAAATATTGTAGATCTGCATACATTTATTAACATTCTTGAATATATGCCTTTTGTCGAAGATACAGCCACCGTGATCAGCTATGATACTAATCTTTAGGATGTGATTTATAATTATATCGCAGTTTGAACATGCAAGAGAAATTTCAAATTTATTAGAGGCTCGTACAAAGCATATGCAGGTTAAATGGCAGTTGTACCACTCAATTGGCTATCTACCAGCAACCAACGTATTTAAAAGGTTGTTGGAAAGAATAGAAGAGTGTCAGTCACAAATATCATCTGTCGAGTATGCGATTGATGGAGCAATTCAATTAAAAGCAAATAAATTCACCGAATCATCCGATAAAAATAATTCCAATCTAAAAAATATAGCACGACACTCCGCCTTTCGAAGTATTTTATATTATAACATTGAAAATATTTCAGATATATTGAATGCGTTAAATTATGGATTTCTTAATCGTTTGGTTGGTGTGGTAGCATCCGAGCCAACATTAGGAACTGAGATTGCGTGCAGACAATTTGGAGGGATACAACTCATCCATAATGCGACTGAAGCATTGATGAAGGATTATGTAGAGACTAAGGAAGATATGTATTTATTTAGCATAGATGCAATATTAGAAGAAGAGAATCTAAACAAAAAAGTTTTTTCAGATAATTTAAGAGATATATTCCGGAAAAAAAAGATAATTACTTCTAAAAATCCCAACATTTTGAAAGAAAATGATAAACAGGAACAATGGGTTATAAATGATAAAGGAAATACATATATTATTCGTAAAGAAAACGAAAAGCTAATAATTTTTGAAGCTATTAGATATAAAGGTCTCGTCGTATTTGGATTCAGAAATCGGGCTGTTACACACGCACCACTGATTATCCATCATCCAAGTTATGCTGAACATGATCTAGAATATTTGATCATATTAGCCCATGAAGCTTATCATTTAGCTTATAGTATGGAATCTGGTGAAATTGTGAAAAAATTTGGACCGATACACAGAAATATACAAAAGATGCTCATGGATACATCATTAGCTTCTTTATACTTACCAGAAACTATAAAAGATAAAAATGCTCCTGATGAATTAATAGCTGACATACTTGCTGATGAGATCATGGCTGATATATATGCCACCATTGTTGCTGGAGAGGCTTATTTAGTAGTATTAGGAAGATATTATTTACCAATAATATTGGATAGGAATCCCGCAGTTCAACCATTGTATGCTTCCTTCGTTATTGGGTCGCTTAGGATTCGAGTAGTTGTTGCAACGCTTGGTATGATGAATGTTGGTGGGGATGTGGTAAAAAAAATAATAAAAGATACAAATGTCATGATAGAATATTGGGAGAATCTATCTAAGAATATTGCATTAGAGCAATTGACTAAAAATGAATTAAATGATGTGAATCTCATGAATATCGAGGATAAACTCATTTCATTTTGTAACGTCATTGTGAAAGAAAATATACCCGCGAAGATGATTAAACTCATAGAACGGCCATATTATCCAAGAGAAGCGGGCAAGAGAAAAGAATTGCAAAATAAACTTGAAGAAGTGAAAAATATATTAACTGGGGAACCTCCACCAGAAGATATGGTCAAAATCTGGGAAAACGATTTATTAACTCCCAGACACCTGATTTCGCTATTAGTACATCATAAAGAGATAATTAACAGAAATGCGATATTAATAGCGTTAGGGTATCATAAAAATATTTTAGATAGATTCAGATATCAAAGGGTAAATAGTAATGAATGAAGAAAAATCTGGAAATTTTTTATGCCCTAAATGCAAAAAAAGAGAACTCGAGTATTTGGAATGGGGGTTTAAGTGCAAGAATTGTGGATATGAGATACAAAAGAACATTAAAAAAGATTGGACAATATCTATGAAAATTAGAGCATTATTAACAACCATTTTATGGTCACCTTTTTATCTGTTTTATATAATTCCAATTTTTGTATATTTTTTTGTTCTCTTTGTTATTTGTGGTTATATAATAACGGATGTCTATTCTATTATGACAAGTTCCTTTTATATATTTGATTTTAGTCATGAAAATAACGATAATATTATATTATTATCTAGATTGATCTTATATATAATATTGTCGTTGGCACTCTTAGATTTGACTGGGCTTATATCCAACCAATATTTGGCTCCCGCGGTTAATTATTTCACTAAAGTAATAAAATATATAAAATATGGAGACAATCAAACAAGAATAGAGCTTAGTCATGAGTTATTAAAAAAAGAATCAGACCGTAATTATATATCTAAAGTTATTATAATAAGTGTAATTTTAATTTTAATGCACACATTTTATGAACTTTTCGAGAGTCCGACAACAACATTTGCTCTTGCTGCACTAATTTTTTCATCCTTATTAGGGGCAGCAGCAGTCTTGATAGCAGTTGGGTTGTGGAAAAAATACGACTCATGGACTGAATAGTTACCTTTTACATAGTTCCGAAACCTTTGACCTATATACTCCACCCCACATCTATCTACACGCACATCACAACCCGGCCTCCATC
>Ga0255427_1074_pt1 | contig 21348 bp, 17 predicted proteins | sample ANMaggSeSYBR02D9_FD_182671 | JGI IMG/M metagenome (GOLD analysis project Ga0255427, IMG submission 182671) | Sediment cell enrichment communities from methane seep in Santa Monica Basin, California, United Staets - ANME aggregate JGI... | ecosystem: Environmental > Aquatic > Marine > Cold seeps >... | reverse complement strand
ATATTACCTATTTCAAATAAAAAAAGTATTGAAAAGAAATGATTTTCCATAAGTCATATTCTAAATACCGATTTTGTTCTATATTTCATGAGTATTACCTCAATGGTCTTTTTTTAGCTTATGTTTAACTAAAGTAGCAATTTATTGTGGGAATTATGACAACTAATGTTTATTAAAAAAGAATATATATTTTGTCATTTTGGTTGAAAATTATATTAAAAATCATTTTAATAATTATTCTATTTGTGCCTTTTTAGAAAAAGAACAAGATATCTGAAGTCAATATACCATTAGAGCATCCACCTCGATGCCCTGGACAAAGCGTAGTAACGTCCGGGGTACGTGACTATGGCAAAATTATATAAAGGAAAATTAAGTAGAAATGATAACAATGAAAAAAATGTGGAAGGAATCACAGCCAAAACAGTTCGACCAGAGGGGAGTATATGCGAACTAAGTTCGGATATAAAACGTTAAATGAAATAATTTTTAGTGGCTAAAAGTAGAATGAGGGGACAATCAAAGCAAGAAGAAGAAAAGGGGAGGGGCTGTGCTACGCACATTTACACGCCCAACTTCGTTGATTTAAATAAAAAATTATATATAATAAAAAATTATATATAATAACAAATTAGTATTAAATGTATGGTGACGAAATATGAGACTATGTTAAAAATAGAATCTAATTTTAGGAATATATGTAAAAATGATAAAAAAGTAGATAATGCTTTTTTACTTGTTCATTCTGATAAACTAGGTGTTCACTTAAATATTGCTGAGGGAGAAACAGCAAATCCTGAACAACCTAATCATTTAGCAAGTGTAGGAAAATTATTCACAGCAACACTTATTGCAATCTTACACGAAAAAAAGGAACTTGATTTTGATGACAAGATTTCAAAATATCTTGATTACAAATTAATGAGAGGATTGCATATTTATAAAGGAAAAGATTATTCTAATGAAATAACAATAAGACATCTGCTTATGCAAACATCTGGGCTAAATGATGTATTTTATGATTTGTTTAAAAAGATGTCAAAAGATGAAACATTTAAACCTACCACGCGAGATGCAGTATTCTGGGGCAAAGAAAATTTAAAACCAGTTGCGATACCTGGTAAAAAACACTTTTATACAGATACAAATTATTTTATTTTGGGTTTTATTATTGAGAGTATAACTAAAAAAAAGTTTCATGAAGTCTTGCACGAATTAATTTTTAAACCGTTAAAAATGAAAAATGCTTATGTTCATGGATATACCGCTTCTAAATCAAAATATTCTACGGCGAAATTATTTATTAATAACACTGACGTACTATCTGTTGAAGGTTTTCATAAGATAGATTATGCGGGTGGGAGTGTAGTTGCACCTCTCGAGGAATATTTTCTGTTTATGAAATATTTGGTTAATGGAAAAATCATTAAAAAAGAAACATTAAATAGAATGATTGATGACGATGTATATATGGGTTTCCCTACTGTTGGTTTTAGATATGGTTATTCAGTTTGGAAACCTTTAACGATCCCTTTATTAATGCCTAAAAAGTATAAATGTTGGGGTTGTGTTGGAGTAACAGGAGCGTTTATGTTTTATCATCTTTCAACACAATCATATATTATTGGAACATTCAATGACTCTTCTTATAGAGCAAAATCTCTTCAATTTATGATTTCAAAAGTTATTAAAGAATTAATAAAAACTAATTAAATCAAAAGCCCATCCCCTAAAAAAAGTAAAAAAAGAGATTGTCCCCCTAATTCTTGTTCTTGATGTATCGCGTTTGCTCTTTTGATTGAACGCCACTAAAAATTACTCTCCTTCCTTTCAGTCAGTCTGTGACGGCTTGCAGCCTTTCGCTTCGCTCACCCTCATTTAACAAGGATTTAGAGGAAAATTCTTGCAGAATTTTACCCAAATTTTGCCTACGGCAAAACTTCTCTAAATCCCGATGTTATATGAAATTCCAAACTTAATAAAAATCAAAAAAAAACACGATTAATTAAAAAATCTTAAAGGAGTATTTAGCAATGAATTCAATTGATCCAAAACTTACAGCTTTACAATTTAATGAATACATAAACAATCAGGATATCGTCGGGCTTTCAAGTCTGATGACAGAAGACCACACGTTTATTGACCGTGACGGAAATGGTGATAAGGGAAAGGAATCAATGACAAATGGATGGATTGGTTTCTTTAAATCTTTCCCGGAGTATAAGAATACTTTTTTCCGGGTACAGTCACAGGATGATTTTGTTGTAATATATGGTTATGCCATATGGAAGAAGGGATCAGAACCTGATTATGTAATATGGACAGCAAAAATAGAAGACGATCTTATTGCAGAATGGCATATCTATGAAGATACAGAAGAGAATAAGAGGAGATTCAATCTAATTTAATATTAGCGATATATTATAACATTCAAGTTTAAATATTTGAATAAGACGATATATTAAGTATTATCAAGATATGGGATTTCATACTTTTGAGAAAACGGACTTTCCTGTACGTTGAAAAAAGTTTGGAACTCTGCGGTCGCTCCTATCGTCGCTCCCTTGCCCTTCGGGTCACATAACAAGCGTATAAAAGACTCTGCTACGCTCCGTCCAAATTTGCTCCGCTGCGCTCCGCAAATTTCTTTTATCCGCCCTCCGTTATATGCAAATTGAAATAAAAGTAAAATATGCATGGAAAAGGGCAGGTCCAACTGCCAAGGATGCCCTGCAATTTCATTGCAGGGTGGCGCGGACGGGGCTGAATCGCGATAGGAGTTATGTGCATCCATTGGAATATCTTAAACAGAACAACAACTGTGAGACTGAAAGCGGGCACGTTCCCTCCCTATAGAACGATACCTTTTTCTTCCTATTGTTTCGCTAATGAAATTGAAATATATATTAAGGAAGGTGTTTATTTTTTCTTTAAAATACTGAGGGATTTATTTATACGCTCATCTTAGCCACGGGTTATGAAGTGGTCAATGGATTAGTGTAGGGCAGGCGGTACTATCAATTAATCATTATGATTGAAAATAAAAGGAGATTTAATATGAAATTAGTGAAGTCAATAATACGGTTTATTCAAGATCGCCCCGTGGGGGTATTTTTTCTTGTGGCCTTTGTGATAGCTTGGCTTGGCAGTTTTTTGGTGGCAGGACCGAAGTTCTTTCGAGGTGAGGTCATTGAGCTCTTGGATATCATGATGATGTTTTTAGCAATGCTTGCTGCTCCTATCTTGTCAGGCATCCTAATAGCGTTCATTGTCGACGGGAAGCGCGGTATTGGTGATATGTTCAGTCGTATGAAGATATGGCGGGTGGGAAAGTGGTATCTTACCTTGCTGATCTTTCCAGTTCTTATTTTGGTCGTGTCCCTTCTGCTTTCTGTCACTGTTTCGCTCGAGTTTATCCCTATTTTTTTGATCGGAAACATCATGATGGGGATTTCTGCTGGTTTTATAGAAGAGACGGGCTGGATGGGATTTGCCTTTCCCAAGATGAGGGAAAAGCATGGGCTGATCCGGGCGAGTGTCTATCTGGGTCTTATCCATGGTTTATGGCATTTTCTAGTATTGTTCCTGATGCTGTCCTCAGATCTTGGGATTTATTGGTATCCGTATTTCATTGCGTTCGTAGTCTTCCTTGTTGCTCTTAGGGTTATCATGGTATGGGCTTATTCCCATACGAATAGCTTGTTGCTATCGCAGATGATTCATGCTAGCTCGACGGGCTTCTTGTACGTGCTAACTCCCGAGTATATTGAACCAGTCAATTGGGTTATCTTTTACTCTGTTTACGCTGTTTTTTTGTGGGTGGTTGCTCTGGTTGCAATTCGTAAGATGGCAGGCTCCTCAAGGTGAGGATAAATAATGTAAACATATTATTCAACCAATAAATAGGAAGAATAATCAGGGTAGCAGCAACGTCAGGGGCCTGATCGTATGCACCTTCCTTCGACTGTGACGTGGTAAGACCCCATATAATTGGACAGTAGGGTGAGCTCTGAAAAGGAGTTTTTATGCACGCAGGAGTCAAACTCATCGGTTTTCATACAACGTTGACTCTACGACATAGTAAAACTCAGATCACTAAATAGGGACTTCTATCATACCAGTTCCGTGCCCCCGTCTTTTGCCTATATATACCTAAATAACAAAATGCGTTAGAAATCCTTATGCACCCTTTAGATGCCCCTGGACAGAGCGTTAGCGGCGTCCGGGGTCCGTGACTCTACCCACTTGTAGTACCCAACTCACCTCCCCCCTACCCCACATACCGCTCCAGCTCCCCCACGGTCAGCAGCACCGGAATATCTCCCCCCGCCCCTCGCACATCATTACACGCCCGGGCCAGCAGATGCGGCTCAATGGATGCCTCCTTAAGAATATCAGGTCTCGAAAACACATCCCTGGTACCGGCATCCATCAATACCCCCCCGTCCTTCATCACAATGGTCCTGCTTGCATATTCTGCCACCACACCCATGTCGTGGCTTATCAGGATTATCGTTTTCCCTGCCTCGTTCAACATTTTCATCCGGGCAAGGAACTTGTTCAGATGTCCCCGGTCCTGCCCGGTAGTAGGTTCGTCCAGCACAATAATATCAGGTTCCATGGACAATATGGAAGCAACCGCCAGCTTCTGTCTCTGGCCCCGGCTCAGTGAGTGCGGGTGTCGGTCGCGGTATTCGGAGAGTTCCATCATTTCCAGGGCTTAGCCAAGTCTATCCCTAAATCGCCATATACAAGCCCGGAACATTTGTCAGTAGTATATCGATAATAGCAGGATTGCTATTTCGTATATTCAGTTTTTGGAGTCACTATAAAGCTTAAAATGAGCGGTCTCCTCTGTTGCCATAATTAAATCAAATCAACTTTTTTTTAAGTTATAACAACTTATATATAGATTAAAGTATAGATTAAAGTATAGATAACTTGATAGGGTGAAAATATGGAAGAGATCATCGACATAAAAAAATTGAATGATTTGGGTGTATTAATGATAAAATTAACATTTTTAATCGTACTTGGTTTTGAATGTTATAAATTTATTTCATTTATCGTTCAAGGTTAATGGATTTGAATTACAATGAATATATTCTAAAACAATTCAAATAATGGTTATTTCATGAAAAATCAAAAAATTAATAGTGACGAAATTATTCAAATAATTAAGATATATAGTGATTTATCAGATTTAGATTTTGAAATAATAGATTATTTAGAAATCAATAGCCTATCTTCTTTGAAAAATCTATCAAATAAAATTAATACACCCAAGTCTACAATAAATTATCATATAAAACTCTTAGAGAAAGAAAATATTTTACAAAAAATACCTACAACTAGTAAAGATAAGCCGATACAACTTACAGAGTTAGGTAGACAAATTATATTGGATCGAAAAATTCATAGCAAAAATAAAGAGCAACGTAAAGATGTAATATATAGATATAATATAAGTGATAGTACTAAACTTTATAAATTATTTATATTTCATAATAGTTTTAAAGATGTATCTGATCAAATTTACGAAGACTTACACAAGCTGAATAAAAATAAGCAAAATCATGTTCGAAGAATTTTAGCAATTGCACTCGGCGCTGTTTTTAGTAGTACACCTAATAAAATCCTTTCTTATTCATATTTGCATCAACTTACTCAAGATAATGATAGCGAGGTAAGGTGGGGTGCGGCAGAAGCATTAGGTATTGCTTTCCAATATATATTAGACAAGATTAAAGCGTATGAAGATTTGCACCAATTACTTCATGATAATAATATTGAAGTAAGATTGGGCGCGGCAAACGCTTTAGGCATTGCTTTCCAATATATACCTGATAAGAACCAAGCATATGAAGATATGCATCGATTAACAAAAGATAGCAATAGCGAAGTTAGGTGGGGTGCGGCGTATGCACTTGGTTCTGCTTTCAGGTATCTAACAGATAATGAGAAGGCATCGAAAGACCTACTTACGCTCACAAAGGACGTTAACAGTCATGTACGATGGGGTGTGTCGAATACACTTGGTTCTGCCTTCATGTATCTTACAGATAAAGAACAGGCATTAAAAGACCTGTTAGCACTTACAAAGGATGTAGACCGTAATGTCAGAGTATCTGCAAACCATTCCCTCGGTAAAATTTCAGTTTACTTGGCAACAAATGCAGAAGATGAAGATGTATTTGAGAAAGATCTGAAAAATGCAATTGGTTATTTTGAAAAATCTGCTTTAGAATCAACATTGTTTCATCCAGTTAGATTCTGTTTCCCATTTTACAAATTATATTATTCAATGATTTTTAGAAAGCAAGAAGCTGAAGGAGAGATAAAGAAAAACCTTAATGAAGCAAAACGTACCGTATCTGGTTCAGAGAGCAGGGGAAAACTCCTTGAAGCAGTTGAAAATCTCTCCAATGCGCTAAATGAGGTGCAGAAATTGCGGGATCTGGATGACATAAAGGCAAACCTCAATGGATACAGGCGCTACTGCGATCGCGCCTGTGAGATTCTTGACAGCACTGGGAGCAAAGCTCCTGGGGCTACACTATTGATAAGAAGGGGGCTGCCTGTGATTGACGAGCGGATACAACAAATAATTGAAGAGATCCAGGTGAAGAGCAAGGCATTATGTAAGAAAACAAGAAATGCAGAATCTCCTTTAGAAACATTGGGTATTGAGATTAATCAATATGCTGGCGAACTCTCGACAAAGGACTATTTGAAATCCGAAAGAACAGTACCAAGAATTACCCGAGTTCTTGGAAATTACTGTAAACATCTCCCTAAAGAAAAAAGAGGCTATGCCTGTGAACTTATAGAAGAAATAAATGATGAAGAGGAACTCAGTGATAAGTTAAATAAAATTGAACTTATACTGACATATCTTGAACCTCAGATTGAAATAGAAATGAAATCTTCAACCCATCAATTCAATGCCATACAACAGCAACCCACAATCGGTATTATAACAGCATTACCCAAAGAATTCACTACAATGAAGATTCTGCTAGAAAATACGGCATCTTTTAAAGTACCAGGGCAAGGAGCAGGAAGACAATATTGTTTAGGAAAAATACCTTCCAATAATGGTGAATATCATTCTGTCGTATTAGCACTTGCAGATATGGGGAATAATATTGCCGCTTTAAGGGGGTCTTTGCTGCTCGAACATTTCCCAAATATTACTACTATTATTATGACAGGGATCGCTGGCGGGGTTCCTAATCCAAACAAATCTGACGAACACGTCCGATTAGGCGATATTGTTGTGTCCGATCATAGAGGTATTGTTCAATATGATTTTGTTTCAGGTAAGATCACAGAAAAGGAACATAGGTTACCACCCAGACCTCCCAGCTCAAGTTTATTGGAAGCTGTGCGATTACTCGAAGCATCTGAAATAGAGGGAAAACGTCCCTGGTTAAATTATATTGAACAAGGGGTTGATAAACTGAAATTTCATCGTCCTCCAGAAGCAAAAGATATTCTTGTAAGTTCGGTAAATCCTGAAGAGGTAATCCCACATCCAAATGATCAAAAAAGAATAGATGGGCAGCCAAGAGTATTTTATGGACCAATCGCATCTGCGAATAGATTGCTTAAGAATCCGCTAAAACGTGATGATCTTCGTGAGAAATTTAAGATCAAAGCTGTTGAAATGGAAAGTTCTGGTATTGCCGATGCCACATGGAATCGGGAAATAGGTTATCTGGCAATTCGTGGAATATGTGATTATTGCGATTCTTATAAAGGAGACGATTGGCAAGGTTATGCAGCTATTGTGGCTGCAGCATATACAAGAGCTTTAATTGAGTTTATCCCAGTATAGCAAGATTTTTATGAATAACAATAATTTGAAGAAAAATTAAAATCTTGTAGTAAACATAAACTGCACTTGATTATTAAAAGAGAGGATATTAAAAACGAGAGCAATTAGAATACTAAAGCATCAGCAAGCTGCCCCCGATTCTGCGAAGCGAAATCCGAGATCAGTAACTCTACCCAGATGTGGGACCCAAACCCCCCTCTTACCCCAAATACCGCTCCAGCTCCCCCACAGTAAGCAGCACCGGAATATCCCCTCCCGCCCCTCGCACATCATTACACGCCCTGGCCAGCAGATGCGGCTCAATAGACGCCTCCCCAAGAATATCGGGCCTGGAAAACACCTCCCTGGTACCGGCATCCATCAATATCCCTCCGTCTTTCATCACAATGGTCCTGCTCGCATATTCTGCCACCACACCCATGTCGTGGCTTATCAGGATTATCGTTTTTCCAGCCTCATTCAACATCTTCATCCGGGCCAGGAACTTGTTCAGATGTCCCCGGTCCTGCCCGGTAGTGGGTTCGTCCAGCACGATAATATTAGGTTCCATGGACAGTATGGAAGCAACCGCCAGCCTCTGCCTCTGGCCCCTGCTCAGTGAGTGCGGGTGCCGGTCACGGTATTCTGAAAGTTCCATCATTTCCAGGGCCTGATCCACCCTTTCCTCTATATCATCAGGTCTTACCTGCCTGTTCTTCAGCCCGAAAGCCACCTCCTCATATACCGTGTCAGTAAATAACTGGTAATCGGGATTCTGGAACAGGTACCCCACAACCTGGGCCTGTTCTGCCACACCCCGTTTTCGAATATCCTGCCCGTCTATCAGTATTCGCCCCGCTGTTGGCCTGTTAAGTCCTATAAGACAGCTCAACAGGGTGGTCTTTCCTGAGCCGTTGGGCCCGATCAGTGCAACAAATTCACCCAGTCTGATTTCCAGGTTGACACCCTTCAATGCCAGATTGCCGTCATGGTAACCAAATTCGACATTCTCAAACGCCACCTGGGGCGGACCCCTGGCCGGATGGTATGCAGCTGGCAGGTCTCTGTAAGAGCTGTCCAAACTGCCCAGGCCAGATACAATTTCCTTGTAGGATGGTCTTACCCCCAGCAAACTGGAAATGCGCATCAACTGGGGCAGATGAATGCCAATTCCCTCCAGGACATCAAGGTTCCTGCTGAAAATGTCAAAGGTATTACCATCCAGGATTATCCTGCCCTTGTCCATCACTATCGACCTGTCTGCAAGCCCCATTACCTCATCGATCTTATGCTCTATCAGGATTATTGTGATCTTCCTATCCCGGTTCAGGTGTTTCAGAGTCTCAAATACTTCTTTCGTACCTGCAGGGTCAAGGTCTGAGGTGGGTTCGTCAAGCACCAGTATTTTGGGTTCCATAGCAAGGTTGCCTGCAATGGCTGTTCGCTGCTTTTCACCCCCTGACAGCGTGAAAGTGAACCTATCCTTAAAGTCCTTCAATCCAACCGTTTCCAGGGAGTGCTTCACACGTGCACGTATCCCTTCTCTTTCAATACCCAGGTTCTCAGGGCCAAAAGCAACATCTTCCTCCACTGTCAGCCCGAACAACTGGGTATCAGGGTTTTGGAACACCAGCCCGACATCGGTGGATAACTGGTAGACCTTATGGTCCCTGACATTTTTTCCGTTTATGAATATATCACCAGTGAGCTCTCCGCTGGCAACTTTGGGAATTATACCATTCAGGCACTGGACTAGTGTTGATTTCCCGCAACCGCTGGGCCCAAGCAAGAGTATGAACTCACCCTCTTCAACTGTCAGGTTGATATTATCAAGTACTGCATCTTCAAAACCAGGATAATAATAAGTAAGATTTTTAATTGATATCATTTTTATTTCTATTCAACGAATAACACCAATTAAGTATAAATAACATAGCCTTATATCGGGAGTATTACGTCTATGTAAAATCTTAATGATTTTGGTGATCTTTTGCGGGGAATATTCCGTTACGAACAAAAGGAGACAATAATCCACAGCATTGACCCGAGGGTCAAGTTAATATGGGTATTCAGTGTCTCCACCCTGACCATTACAGCCGGTGTACCCTGGGTATTGCTTGCAATATTCCTGTCAACCCTGCCTTTCTGGGCACTGTTACGCCCGTCCAAAGAGAAGATCAAGTCCATTGCGTTCGTGCTGTTTACTATGGTCTTCGGGTTCATGATCTCCCAATCATTATTCTACTACTGGGGTGAAACACCCACATTTACCATAATCCCGGCCCACTTCCCGGTAATCGGACCCATTACAGGCGGGATCCATGTGTATATGGAAGGTGCCGTGTATGGTTTCATCCAGTCATTCCGGTTCATGGCATCGGTAAGTGCCGCCCTCCTGCTTGTGGCCACCACCCATCCCAGTGAACTCATTGCAGGTCTTGTACGTTTTATCCAGATAGGCAAGAGACAATTCGGTTTTCCAAGCGAGATCGCTTTCATGGTTTCTTCTGCAGTAAGTTTTGCTCCTTCCATGATAGAGGAAAGTCTCATAACTATAAATGCCATGCAGGTACGGGGCCTTAAGATGAAGGGTATCACTAACAAGATAATCGCACTAAAACACCTCTTTTTCCCGCTGGTCATTAACATTTTAAGGTCAGGTCGGCAGATGGCTATCGCTGCCGATTCAAGGGCCTTTCGGGCAACAAAGAACAGGACATATCTAAATGAACTAAAACTGGGTAGAGCTGATTATATTTTTCTATCATATATCTTTGTCTTCATGGGTACAGGGTTATATCTCAGTTTTATAGGTTATGGCGGCACAGTGCCGGGGATATAATATGAAGGAAATCGCTCTTTTCATTTCTATCTTGTTGCTGGTACCCCTGGCCTCTGCCGGTGAATGGCGGGGCGATGGCACGCCGCTGTATGTCATAGCTGAGGGCAGGATCCATGGCGGGGTTTACGTGGGTGGCGGTCACGGCCTTACTTATGAAGACCCTTATGTTGAATACTTTGACCTGCCCGGTAATATTGAATATGCCCGTTTGTATGTACCTGTATGGAATTATAACGAAGACGACTGGATCGAGGTCAGTATCAATGGAAAAAGCCTGGGTAGGTCAAGCGAACCAGACTATGTGGCCGCATGGGGGATTTGCGATTATGTCTTAAATGTCACCGATGAATTGTCACCTGGGATGAACACTGTATCAGTAACCTATCATAACACAAACGGTGCGCCGTACAGTATTGTCCTGGTGGCAGTGTATAATGATACTACTATGCCACAAACCCGGTTCTGGATTGCCGAAGGGAACCATGCCCTCTCCCAAACGTCCAAAATTGACCATGCTGAGGTAATATTCAAGGGTAATATCCCAAAAGGGACAACAAATGCCACCCTGTGGACAATGATGATAGCAGGTAATGAGGGTGAGATCGATAAGTTATATTTCAATTCTAATTTGCTGGGTGAAGATGTTGGCAGGAGAAAGTCCGGTGCATATTTTGACCTGGACAGGTGGGATGTCACAGAGTTTGTTGATACTGCCAACAATTCAGTCTTGTTTGAGCGTGGCGAGGAAACATATATCCATCCTTTTAATGCAGTTCTTTTTGTAGAATTAATGGAAGACCAGGGAGACGATTACATTGAGATCCACCCAATGGCTGAATCAAAAGGAGAAAATTTACCAAGAGCAGTTGTTATGGTCTTGGTTATTTCAATGATATTCCTGGTATACAGGGTAAGGAGTAAAAAATGAAGTGGATAGCTATTCTCATCTTACTGATCTTTTTCTTGTCGCAAATAGCTGCGGCAGAGCTTGAAATTGGTATGGACATACCCTTGAAGAATAAGGAAATTTACCAGGAAAACAGACTGGTTGCCGGTGTATCATGGTATGAAAGGGGCCAGGTTGTCCTGACCAATACAGGGGATGAAACCTTGCGAAATATCCTGGTATCTGTGGAAGTCCCGCTTAAAATGGATATCGAGATCCCGGTACAGGCAATGAAAAACATCAGTGCTGATAATAATATTGTGACAGCCAGGATCGGGGAGTTGGGGCCAGGGGAATCCATATCCTTTATTTTCAGTGTAAAGCCGCCCGAATCGATCGAATTCAAGAAAAAGGGAAGTTTTGCAATATCAGCCAGCTATGAGGACAGTACCGGTACTCATTCCACCAGCTATACCCACGTTGTTGAGGTTGTCCCCCCTCCTTCCTGGATAACCTACGGCACTGTGCTTGCAAGCATATGTATCATTTTACTGGCCTTTTTAATTGCCTGGAAGTTCAATGTGCTTGAGCAGTTCACTACCATTGACCTTATCACCATAGCCCTCCTTGCTGGCCTTATCGGTGTTGTTTTCAGGTGGTTCTGGCAGACCTTCAACGACCTGCTGGGTCCCCTTGGCGGACTGCTGTTCACCATACCCACGGCCGTGTTGATGATAATCGCACTCCAGCTGGTAAGAAAGCCGGGTACGGCCACGCTGTTGTTCACGGTGGTGGAACTTGTAGCACTTGTGGTGTGGGGCTCTAATATCACTATATGGATGGGGTGGTATATGACTGAAGGCATAATCGTGGATATTCTGGTATTGTTATTCAAGAAAGATTATGCAGACAGGCGGAGCACGGCTATAATCTACTGTGTGGCGAGGAGTGCCTATGCTTACTGGATGTTCTATTTCTTTTTTGCACCTGCCGTATGGAAGGTATATTATGCCCCCTGGTATGCCTGGGGAGAGGTGGGTATTGCCGCCATCGGCGGCCTGATAGGAGGAGCTATAGGATACAGTATTGCTAAAAAAGTGAGAGGAGCTATGATATAATGCAACCTGAAAAGTTAAAGATAAAACTTGAACACTGGGCCGGGCATAATAGCAGTCATGCCGCCGGATTTCGAAAGCAAGCACAAGAGGCTGGAGAGATGGGACAACAGGATATTGAAGCAGAACTGTTACTGGCTGCTGAGGCTATGGACATGGCGGGTAGCCATCTTCAAAGGGCAATAGAAATATTGGGAGATACACAGGATTGAGTAGTTGGTAACTTTTTGTTAGCTGCCACTGCAATCAGAGAATATCCAGCAATGGAGTGAAAGATTATGAAGAAAATTATATTTATTTTAATGCTGTTCACATTCATTCCGGCAGTCCAGGCAAGCTATTCATATGACGGCATACCGTTTACAATCGCTTCACAAGGCACGGTTAATGGTGGAGTATATATCGACGGCGGCCACGGCATGGAATTCCCGCCCTACTCACAGAAATTTGATGTGCCGGATGGTCATATAAGGTGGGCACGCCTGTATGTCGGTATCTGGGGCGGCAAGGAAGAGTATGAAGGATGGGTCCGGGTTGACATGAACGACAAAAGCATGGATAAAGTACCACTGATGGGTATTAATGATGACAGCCCAAACGTGTACTGTTCAGGCCATGGAGTTTACTGGGTATACTATGATGTAACTGATATTGTTGTGAACGGTGAGAATGCGGTTATCATTGAAACAAGCCAGGGAGAACCCGGTAATAAACTTGACGGGAGGGTGTACGGCGCTGTACTCGCCGCAGTCTATGAAGACAAGAATGCACCTGGGATCACCTACGAGATATATGACGGGAATGTGAATCTCCATAGTGGGGGATGGAGCGGAAAGCAGGAATATATAAATTATGAAACATCTGTATTTTTCAATGATATGCAGGACCAGACCAGTCCGAACGAAGCAGAACTCACAGTAGTTTATCTGACAAGTTCAAAGGACCTGCCTGATTATCTGTTATTTAATGGCCACCAGCTTGGGACCACACCTCAATATCTCCTTGATATGGGATACAACACCGGAGTAACGGATATTGCCAATGAGGTAAGTGGTGATGCATGTTTTGGTTCTGGCATTCGGAGCAGTTATTTTGATATTGAATGCTTCGATGTGCTTGAATATACACAGACAGATAATGTTCTTACATTCCTTTTAGGACGTGACCTGGATGGGGATGGAAAGATCGGCGATAACGAAGGTGAAGACTATCTGCACCCAGTTATCACATCGTTGGTATTGAAACACAGGACAGCTACCAATTCCGGACCTGATCTATCGATAGAAGTTGAGATCGATGAAATTAGTCTTATTGAGGGAAATGATGTTGAGATACCGGTAGTGATAGGTAATCCGGGTGGACTGCATGAAGGATTGGTCAGGATCAGGCTGGATGTTGATGGAAGTGAGGCTTCAACGACTGATGTGAATATGGATGCAAGCGGTGTTATCAGGTCAACTATCAACTGGCATGCTACGGCAGGACCCCATATCCTGGAGATAATAGTCGATCCTGAAAATTTAGTACTGGAGTCTAATGAAAATAACAATGTCTATAAAGCAGAAGTAGATGTCAATACCAGACCCGATCTGTCTATTTCCATAGGAGAACCAAAAAAGACCGAAACCGAAAACAGCTTGGCTAAAGCATCAACACCGTTATTAATGCTACTGGTTATTGGAAGTCTTAGAAGAAAAAAAGCCTTCTTGCTGGCAGTTCTTCTTGTAGCTGCATGTTTTAGCGGGTGTACCGGACCCGGTACCGAAAACCAACACACAGACTATCAAGTTCCAATAGTCATTATGAATAATGGGGAGTCACCAGCCAGGCAATTTGATATCAACTTATATCTTGATGAAGAAAAAATTGCGGCACTGCATATCCAGGAGCTGGATGGCAGTTCTTCAATGGTAGAGGAACTGATGGTAACGGTTGCGCGTGGTGAACATACCCTCAAAGCAATAGTAGACGAGAAAAACTATGTAATTGAATCAAATGAGGACAATAATGTGGATGAAATCGTATTTAATTTTAATTAGTCTCCTGGCAGTAGTCATTTTTCCAGCATCGGCATCATATGCCGGAGATAAACCGCTGACTACTGTTTTACATGATGTACACCCGGGCGGTGTCGAATTTACCCTTGGCAACAGCAAATACAGCGGAGAGATGAAGTCAAATGATACCTACACGGTTGACTTTGAAGTTGCTGTTCCGGCCGATGCAAGTATCAGATTTGCAAGGGCATATACGTACTGGGTATGGAGTAAAAAAGGCCTGGAAGGTATATATCCGGTGATGAATGCATCAGTCATGCATAATGATGTTGTCAACCCGGTATCACATGATTTGCGATATACCGATACCAAAGGATTTGCAGCGAGATACGACTTCTTTTCAGGCACAGATGTTTATGATCTGAGCGACCGGATACATGAAAATGGCGCTTATTCGATATCATTACAAAATTCGGCAGACGATGAGCGGACATTTTGTTTACAGGGAATCGGACTGCTCATAATCTATGAATACCAGGACTCGCCAGTTATTGAATACTGGGTCAATGAAGGTTGTGATATGATCTATGCTGAACATGGTATCACCCCGGAAATGGCCACAACAACCACGTATTTCAAAGGTGATGTAGATGCAGAAAAAGTGAGCAGGGCATACCTGATAACTGCTTCTCCATCGGGGGGCTTAACCCAGGGTGCAAAACAGACTCGCAACAAGCTTTTTTTTAACGAGAAAGCAGAAGTCACACCCATTCTGGGAGATATTATCAGGATATTATTCGGCGGCGGGAAAGTGTGGAAAGATATTTACTTGACAAGCGAATCAGCCCAGATCGCAATTGATGAGCGGGAAGTAACAAATTACCTAAAGCCTAAAGATAATTTTGCCAGCATACAAGACAGCGGTGATTACATGTTGGTAACAAATGCGATTCTGGTGCTGGAGTTCGAAGAGGAAGGGGAAGCGAAAGCGAAAGCGAATAAAACAGCAGGTTTCGAGCTAATGATTGGGATTGTTTCAATATTATTTGCTTATGTGGCAGGTAAAAGGTGACTAATTGTGTGTATGGTTAAAACACAGAGATTGTCAAAGTACTACACCTTTGGCTCAGGGAACCAGGTGGTGGCGCTCAATGATGTAAACCTGACTGTTGCCATCGGCGAGTTTGTTTCGATAATGGGCCCGTCCGGATCAGGGAAATCTACACTGCTAAACATTGTAGGATGCCTGGATAAACCAACCAGTGGGGATGTCTATATAGATAATATGAAGATCGACTATGGAAATGCCGGCCATCTCGTGCAACTGCACAGGCAAACAATGGGGTTCGTCTTCCAGGGATTTAACCTCATATCAACAATGAATGCCCTGGAGAATGTATGGTATCCCATGTATTTCAACAAGGTTCCAAAGTCAGAACGTATAGAAAGGGCAGAAGAACTGTTAGAATCTGTGGGACTAAGGGACAGGGCGCTTCACCTCCCTTCAGAACTATCCGGGGGCGAGCAGCAGCGAGTGTCCATAGCCCGTGCACTTGCAAACCATCCCAGGCTTATCCTGGCAGATGAACCAACAGGAAATATAGACTCAAGGACAGGAAAGAAGATCATTGACCTCATGAAGAAGCTGAATAAAGAGCAGGGGATAACATTCATTGTTACAACACATGATGATCTAATGGCTAACAATGCCGATAGGGTGATAACAATAACGGACGGTGAGATCGTTGATTGAAGCATTCTTACTGGCAATGAGGCAGTTGCGAACCAAAAAGGTCAGGACACTGCTGATCTTGCTCGGGATATCAGTAGGTGTGGCGGCCGTAGTTGGAGTTACATCCCTGGGGGAAGGGATCCGTGTCAATGCAGTTGGTGAGATCGAAAAATCCCATGACCTGACCTTAATTGAGGTATCCCCGGGAGTCAGCAATGGAAATATTATCCTGATAACCGAATCAAAAGTACGTGCGGTCAGGGAATATGGATCTGTAGTCGCACCATATACCATGGATGATTATGTGACACCAAATAAGACATATTTTAAAGCCAATGGCATTTCAGCAAAATATATGGATGCCAAAGACCTGAAGCTTGAAGCTGGCATGTGGCTTGAGGAAGGAACATACCAGATCGTGCTGGGAAGTGATATCGGGGAGAAATTCGCAAAGATTGAGGGGGCAGAGATTGGAAACGCCATTGATGCCAGGATCAGGTTGTACGGAGAAGAAGGCAGGGCGATAGATAAGGATATTACCTTTATGATAGCAGGCAGGTTAAAACCTACCGGGACCGATACCGATGACCAGGCATTCATAGATATAAATATTGCCAGGGAGCTTACCGGGAAAGATGTTTATGACGGCATTATTGTTAAGCTGGATAAGTCCGGCCAGACACCGGCTGCAAGAACTGCCATTGAGAAACTGGGGCTGACCTGCTATAGTGCACAGGATGAAATAGATTCGGTCAACAAAATAATGAACGCTGTGACCCTTGTCCTTGCATTCTTCTCAAGCATATCATTGATCGTGGGCGGGCTCATGATAATAAATACGATGATCGTCTCGGTGTATGAACGCACTCATGAGATCGGAATTACCAAGGCTATAGGGGCATCGGAATTGGACATAATCAGGATGTTTTTATCCGAATGTATCATCATAGGAGTACTGGGCGGGATACTTGGCGACCTGCTCGGGATTTTGTTTTCCTTTTTAATAGACAGTGTGGGCAGGCCCATGCTGGTAGCACAGTTGGGGGTCGCGGATTTCGAACATTTAACAGTAATAAATGTACAAATACTTGCAGCCGGGTTTTTGGTATCATTGGTCATATCCGTCATTGCAGGCATTTATCCTGCATGGAGGGGTGCAAAACTGGACCCGGTCAAGGCGTTACGACAGCTTTGAATGGTGATGAATGTTGGAAGGATTATTAGGGACTTTTTAATTTATTCTGGATAAATGGATCGTGGCAAAAAAAATACACCGCAGAGGACGCAGAGAGGCGCAGAGATGTGCTGTTTTTCTCTGCGTGCCTCTGCGCTCTATGCGGTTTTTTGAATAGTCCCAGTAAACGTGCATGAAATTCTTCGAATGACATGCTCAAATAATGAAAGTACCCCCTGCACAATCTTTTTTTGTACAACAAGAGTCGCAATGAATCTTATTCGAAGAAAAATAACCTGTACCATCGATAGAAATCAGATAGCAACTGTTCATAAAGATCAGTGGTTCCAAAACCTTCCCGCGCTGGAGATTGCGGAAAATATCATTGAATGAAGGCTCTATATCAACAGGGTCAACCTCATCTAAGATTGTGCGCATCTGAGTGTCACAAGGTACGTTATTTATCTTGTAGATCGGCTTTAAGTTCGTATCTTCAGAATGTCTCTCTTCAAAAGCTAGCAAAGAAGGATCTTTGAGTGAAAACATGGCAAAACCCGACATAAGTGCATCGGGTAGCGATATTTTGGTGTTATTTGACCGATGGTCTTTTATTTTCTCAAAACCTGAATGAACAACGCTGAATAATGCATCAGCATTCAGATTTTTTCTAAGTTTTATTTTTTCACGCATACATAATTCCATCCCTAAAATTTGAAGATTGCTAATAATTACTTTAAATTATTAGCTTTATCACTCAATATTATACACAATGTCTACGAAAGTATAAAATCGTAATCCTTGGTAACCCTTTAGCTGCATGCGTTTACAATCTTGACGGGAATTGCTGCCCCTTCCGTATCCCCAAGATATTTCAGGACAAGACCGAGGTTATTGACATGGATTGCCACTTGAGGATGGTCTGGGCCGTAGTTAGCTTCATCGATGGCCAGCGCCCGCTCAAACATTTTCTTTGCGCCTTCCATATCCCCAAGTGCTTTCAGGACATCACCGAGGTTATTGACATAGATCGCCACATCAGGATGGTCGGGGCCGTAGGCAGATTCACCGATGGCCAACGCCCGCTCATACATTTTCTTTGTGCCTTCCAGATCCCCAATATCTCGCAGGACACCACCGAGGTTATTGACACGGATCGCTACTGTAGGATGGTCGGGGCCGTACGCAGCTTCATCGATGTCCAGTGCACGCTCATGTATCTCTTTCGCTTCGGGAAATTGGGCACGTCCACTTAGATATCCCCCTGTCTGATTTAATAACCTCCCTGTTGAATCCGAAGCCACATCAAAAGCTTCAGCAAGCTCTGCTGCCGCCAGAGCATGTGGCAGTAAACGTGAGCAAACATGCCAAGTCTGGACATCATCACTTCTATATGGAAATGCCTTATTAACGATACGTACGGCTGCTTCGGCCCATTTTTTCTTTTCATCCCCATCCAGCCGGTCGCGGGTAACTGCCTGCACTAACCTGTGTACTGAAATTGTTCCTGCTGTGATCTCAACCAGGGAATAGCGACGCAAAGGGTCCACAGCATCATCAAATGCCAGGCGGTCGCCTGCCACAGCATCCAGGGATCCAGGCAGGTATTCCACCCCTGAATTCAACAGTTCAACAGGAATATCATCTGGTGCCAGAAAAGCACACAGGTTCAACAGATCTGCGCCAGAGGACGATATTTGCTTTACTTCATCAAAGGCAATGTTCCATGTAGTGGCTACCGTATACTTGTAATCCGGTGGATGTCCTGCCCGGTCCCATAGCTCATTTTTACGTTTAGTGAACATTTCCAGGTAATCAGGAAGCGATCTTCTCGTTGCATCCATGTAAGCCCCTGCCTGCTCCAGGGCAAGAGGCAGGTCACCCAGCGCATCTGCCAGGGCATCAGCGGCTTCTCTGTCTGTATATCCCGTTCGTTTCAGTAGGAGGTCTATTGATTCTTCGCGCTCCAGAACCTTCACATCCAGTGGAGTGGCAGTGCCCAGCCAGTTCGCGTTTCGGGATGTGATAAGTACATGCCCTATCTCTCCTTGTGGAATATACTTTCTAACATCTGCCCGATCTTTTGCATTATCGAAAACAAGCAGCCATTTTGGATGTTGCTCAAGCCATTGCTTTACCGCTTTAATGATGAGCAGTTGATCCGCAGCTTCTTTCTCTGGCAGGTCCAGTGCATCAGCAAGGCTGGCATAATCGGAAGCCAGGGTCGCAGGCTCTTCTGAACGGACCCACCACACGACGTCATATTCTGCTACGTTGCGGTAGGCATATTCAAGGGCAAGTTGGGTCTTGCCAACACCGCCCAGCCCGTGGATGGCCTGTGTCAATGCGGCGGGCCTGCCTGAACCTAAGGCCGTTTTCAACTTGGCCATTTGCTCCTCCCTACCTGTGAAATTGGGATTGCGGTTATGGGGCACATTCCAGACAGGCGGGAGTGCACCAGGGAAACGGGGCTGCACGGTTACAGAACGCCTGACATCTCCAGGGAATTGTGGCTCGACTGAAGGCTTAATCCTTTCTTGTTTGATTCCTTGCAGCAGGGCCTTTTTGGCTGCCATTTCGTCGAGGTCTACCAAGTCGATATAGATAATTGCACGCAAGAGACCTTTAAGGTCACATTTTTGAATACAAACGGGCAGCAATGTGCCATTTTCTCCTGTAGGGTCCTGAACAAAGGCAGCTGCCCATTCTGGTTGGGTATAAAGTGCGTCAAGATAGGCCGGGGATAAGATGGCGATGGTTCGCTCTGTTTCAGCAGCGTCCCGCTGCATCTCAAGCACAAAGTTGGAACCCGGCCTGAAATCCCAGGCTTGCAATACGGTGCTGTATCCTACTTCCTCCAGCGTCCAGGCGGTCCATTCAGCCCATGTTTTGTCCGCACTGTTGTAGCTGATAAAGAAGTCTTTCACTTTGATCTCTTCCCGTTTCCAAAATATTACAATACCGGATGATATAGGACCTTATAAAACTTTATAGTGCTAATGAGAAAGGTTATTCAAGCCTGAACATTTGGATAGCCACTCATGCAGATTCTTAAAAACCATAGTAGCAAATAATAATAGAGTAAATCCACTGAGAATAGGCACATATTAATATTTGTGTAACAATACTCGCTTTAAACAAGATTATGATTACACAAAACATAAAATTAGGTGCTAATGAACTCAAGCTGTTGTTCACCCTTGAAGAAGAGAATAGATATATCTTTACAATAAACGTTGCAAAGCGAATTCTCGGAACTTCCAATTCTTCTGTATGGAATGTGATATACCGCCTAAAGAAAAAAGGACGGATCGAAGAGATTCAAAAAGGAAAATATCTGCTGATACCTGCAAGAGTGGACTATGACGGATCATGGTCTGAGGTTCCAAAATTTTATCGTTCCATACATAATAGATATTTATTCACCTAATAAAATCCTGGTTGAAAAGCTTCGAAGCATCCTGCAAAGGGGTAGGGCAAGAGACTATTACGATGTCTGGCGGCTCTTGAAAGAAAAGGACTTCGACCAGGGCAAGATTGGAGAACTACTAATCGAAAAATGCCAGATAACAGGAGTCGATTTCAAACATGATCTGTTTTTTAACTCCAATAGACTATCTGAAGCAAAAAAATTCTGGATTATCGCTCTTGCCAGACTTACCAGAGATCTTCCAGACTTTGAATTGGTTGTAAAAGATTTAAAATCAATGTTAGATTTTATTCCTGAAAAATAGGTCTGCACATCAAGAAAATGCTTGCTACTAACCCGGCGGAGTCCATGGCTGC
>Ga0255427_1070_pt1 | contig 21856 bp, 20 predicted proteins | sample ANMaggSeSYBR02D9_FD_182671 | JGI IMG/M metagenome (GOLD analysis project Ga0255427, IMG submission 182671) | Sediment cell enrichment communities from methane seep in Santa Monica Basin, California, United Staets - ANME aggregate JGI... | ecosystem: Environmental > Aquatic > Marine > Cold seeps >... | reverse complement strand
CGATCAATAGCTTTTTAGCAACAATACTACAAGCCAAAGTGAAGTTAACGTCACCCATTACAATGACCAAATCGGGCTTTTCTTCCTCGCAAAGCTTCTCAAATTCTACCATTATCTTGGCGGTCAGGTGTGCGTGAGATCCGGGACCAGCATTGAGAAAGAAGGCAGGTTTTGGAATTTCCAGGTCTTCAAAAAACGCCTGTGACATCTCATAATCGTAATGCTGGCCGGTGTGAACGATCTTACATTCAACCTCCTTGTATTTTAGTGACTCCCTGTAGATTGGCGCTATCTTCATAAAGGTAGGTCGTGCTCCAGCGATTAATGACATCATTATTGGTGACCTAATGTTCTAAGGACAAAGGGCTCGTTCCTTATCAGGCAAGGCGAAGGACATTGTCCGGAATCTTGCGGCATCCGAAAACTACCGACAAAGTCGGTGGTAGTTTATCAGCAATTCCCGCTTGCGGCATAAGTTGTTGAATTTAAACAATAAATCAATATGGCTTTTCGTAAACTTTTTATCAACATATCTTGTCAAATCAACTAGTTAGACTGTTTTAGCGCGGGAATAGCTGGTAGTTTATTAAATCTCTTGCCATATCTTTTCCTTAACAAAAGATTCAAGCCATTCCGCTTTTAACTTGTGCCCAAATGGCTTTGGATGACAGTCTTTCTTATAGGATATGTCATCTCGTGAATATCCGGAATATATTTGCTTGTCGACATCTACTAGTTGTACAGAAGTATTGATATCAATCAGATCACATGGTAAATTGCTAAAACTATTGTCGCTATGTATGTTTGGAATATTTAAAATTACCAGTGGCAATTTGCATTTTCCTACTTCAGCAATAATTTCATTTAGTAATGAAGCGGTAAGATTTGTCTGCTCTTGATCTAATGTCGTGGGAACACTGGAACTCATATTATGTTTCTTGCCTAACCTTCTTACAAAGAAAGCAGAAAAACGGCTACGTACAAAATTTAGTAAATGGGAATGTTGACTAAGAAAAGAATATCCTGGTATTTTGTATAATCGGTCACGAATGAAAGTGGCAGGGACAAAGCTTTTTTGATCTCGAACTAATTTTCCATTTTCCATTTTAAAAAGCTTTGAAACAATATTGTTATAAGGATCATTTGGGAAATAGGCTAAAATGACTAAATCGGGATTATATTTAAAACCTATATTTCGGAGTTGTATAAGTTCTTCTGCTGTACCGAAACCTGATACCCCCATGTTTATTACTTCAGTTGGTCTTATCTGAGAGAGCCTTTTTTCAAGTACAGCACAAAATGTCTCATCATCCTCAACTCCGTGCCCCAATGTAACGGAATCTCCTATTGCAATTATCCTGTATACGTTAGAAGGTTTTTCCAGTGAATATTCTCTAATTCCTCGAAAACCTTGAGAATTTGTATCGAATCCATGCCTATACTCAGAAGTAATCATTTCCCCACGAACAGCAGCTATATTTTTCCGAATGCCATAAGGGCTAGTTTCAACATACCTGGGGATAATGGATTGTGGTTTAAACAGTCTAAAGTATATTTCGCCAAATACCAAGGAAATTGCACACGAAATCACTACCAACAAAAATGAACCAACGAAAATAGGTAACTTTCTTGAACTTCCCTTCATATTCACCCGCCTCAAACCCAACAGTCGCTTTTGGAAATCCTATGAAGTATGCTTGCCAAACTACTATAAGAAAACCACTTAACTACCTTAAAGTAGACAGCATATTGCGCTTAGATACTTTCACCAATAGCATCAAACACTCGGACAAAATTTTGGAAAAATCGAGCCCAGCACATTTCGGTTCTGAGAATTCCTTCTAGAACAGCGCATAGATAAATGGTGCTATAGCACTGCTCTCGGTGAAAACAATCAAGGCACTTAAAACGCCAAGCACAAGCACAATGGGGAGCAACCAATAGCGCTTTCTATACTTCAAGAACTCCCAGAACTCGGTAATAATGGATTGATTGGCCATGTTTTTTTCCTTAATATCGTTTTAAAAACCGTTCCTTCGGTTGGGAAGGTTCAGTGCGAGTCACCCAGTATGACGAAGCTTCATTGTCGGGCTTTACCGGCAGGGGTGCTCCACCAAAGAGGCGTTTGATGAGAGCTGAAGGGGTGATCACCAGATAGTAGGCCAGGGTGAGAATCAAAGTGGTTACGATCCTGCCCAAGAAATGAGCAATTTTTAACCAAGCAGCATGAACACGCCTTAGACGGTAAGGGATAAGAATGAAGCCAAGCCCGAGGATAGCCAGGGAACCAAAAAGGTAAGTAGGCAAAGGCTTCTTTACCCAGAGTCCCACGGCGCATAGGCAACCGAAGAAGATAAGAGCAATAACACCGAATTTTCGTATTTCCTTGGTATCAGTCGAGTTCCAGTTCATCACGCCAGTCCTCCCTTTCTTTCCAAGGCGGTTGTTCTTCCTTAAACAGAATACAATTTTCGATGACGAGCACATCCATTTCGGTCCGCATAAAACACCGGTAAGCATCTTCAGGAGTGCAGATAATAGGTTCACCTCGGACGTTGAAACTGGTATTGACTATTACGGCACAACCGGTCAGTCTCTCAAACTCTGAGATGACCTCATGATAGTCGGGCTTATCCTTTTGATTCACAGTCTGGAGGCGGGCCGAATAATCCAGATGAGTAATGGCCGGTATGTCACTTCTTTTTACCTTGAGTCGTTCCAGCATTGGCGTTCCCTCCCTATAGGGTTGAGGAAGACGTCTCTCCTTTCGGACGTCTGCGACCAAAAGCATGTACGGACTTGGCCTGTCTATATCAAAGTATTCGGACGCCTTTTCCTCCAATACCGATGGGGCAAATGGCCTGAAAGATTCGCGGTTCTTTATTTTGAGATTCATAACTGTCTGAGTGTCTTGCCGTCTGGAATCTCCAAGGATACTTCTCGCCCCTAAAGCCCTTGGCCCGAACTCCATTCGCCCGGCCATGTATCCTACGATTTTTCCTTCAGTAATGGCCTTGGCAACAAAGTGCGCTTTCTTGGTAGGGTCTACTTCATGATACGGGTAGCCTTTGCTCTTCAGGAAAGTTTTGACTGTTTCGTTGGAAAAAGAAGGTCCAAGATAGGAACCTTGCTGGCTGTCACATTTGTCAGAATCAGGCCGCTCGTTGCCAAGATAGTGGTACCAAACAGACAGGGCGGCACCCATCGCTCCACCTGCATCGCCGGCAGCAGGCTGTATCCAGATATTCTCGAAAGGACCCTCCCTCATAATGAGGCCGTTGGCAACGCAGTTAAGGGCCACTCCACCTGCAAGGCATAGGTTCTTTTGGTTCGTTTCTTTGTGAACGTGACGTACCATCCTCAGCACGATTTCTTCGGTAACGCCTTGGATGCTCGCAGCAATGTCCATTTCTCGCTGGCTGATTTCCGTCTCAGGCTTTCGGGGGGGACCGCCAAAGAGTTTCGCGAAACGCCTGTTGGTCATGCGCAACCCGCCCAAGAAGTCAAAGTAGGAAAGATTTAATCGGATAGAGCCGTCTTCTTTAAGATCTACAAGTTCCGAGAGAATAAGGTTTCTATACCGGGGCTCTCCATAGGGGGCCAGACCCATGAGCTTGTATTCGCCTGAGTTCACCCTGAAGCCGGTAAAATAGGTAAAGGCAGAGTAGAGCAACCCCAGAGAATCGGGGAAATGGAGTTCTTTGAGGAGAGTAATGTCTTCGGCCTTTCCAAAACCGTAGCTTGCAGTAGCCCACTCACCCACGCCATCAATCGTTAAAATGGCAGCCTCGTTAAAAGGCGAGGGGTAAAAGGCGGAAGCCGCATGGGCTTCATGGTGTTCCGTAAAAAGAACATTCCCTTCATAGCCTGTTTCTCTTGTTATAACCTTAGGAATATATAGCTTTTGCCCGAGCCATAGTGGCATGGCTTCCAGCCAGGAGCGAAGGCCATTGGGGGCTACCGTCAAGTAGCTCATAAGGAGACGTTCAAAGGTGAGGAAGGGTTTGTCATAAAAAACGATGTAATTCACATCTTGAATCGTAATGTCTGCGTCCTCCAGACAATATTTGATCGCGTTTTTGGGGAATCGAGGATCGTGTTTTTTTCGTGTAAACCGCTCTTCTTGGGCGGCAGCCGAAATCCTACCGTCCCGGACCAGGCACGCAGCGCTGTCATGGTAAAAGCAGGAGATGCCTAAAATGTACATGTATTCCGTTAGTCCTTTCGATCGTTGCATGTATTAAGCGTAGTTTTTGAGTCTAAAGTCTAAAGCCCCATTTTAACCGTATAGTTGACGAAAGACTAGCTTCCCACCAATAAGTGGTGAGGGTGCTTACGATAGCGTATCCAGGGGTGCAGCGGCCCTCCGCGAAGGGGTGCTATAAAGCCCCGCCCGCAGGATCACGCAGGGCACACCCATTGCTGTGGTCTGCTCCTGAAATCCATTGCCGTCTGGCATCACCAGGGCTGCATCTTTCCACAGGAACAAGGATTCCTTGAAACCCAAAGGCGGCAAGCATTCAATATTGTTGGACAGCTTTATAACGAACTGCTCCAACATCTTTTTGGTTCTGGGATGTACAGGAAAAATAATCGGCCTTTCTGCCGCGATGTGACTCAATGCCCCAGCGATCTCATCAAAACATTGTTTGGAATCGACATTGGAAGGCCGGTGCAAGGTCAGAAAAACATAGCCATTATTGCTCTTTTTAAGATCATAGGTGGAAAACGTTCTACAATTCTCTTTTTCAAGCTGCCTTAATTGGTAAAACAGGTTATCTATCATCACGTTTCCCACAAAATGGATCCTGTCTTCTGGTTTGCCTTCTTAAAGAAAAATTTTTAATACCACTTTCTTCGATCACAAAAAAATAATCAGAAATGGAATCAGTCACCACTCGGTTGATCTCCTGTGGCATCGTTAGATCAAAGCTTCTCAGTCCAGCTTCTATATGGGCAATTTGGTTGTGTGAACTTAGCGCCCTTCGGGCGGGCTTAAAAGATGAACGTCGAACATCGAATTTTGAATAAGGTATTCTGCCAATTTATAAACCGGCAGAGCGAAGCGATTTCATTATTCAATGTTCAATGTTCAATGTTCAATGTTCAATGTTCAAAAAAAATCACCTATATCCTATGATTGAAGTGGACCCCAAGTCAAGAACAATTTTCTCATAAATTAAGGTGTACTTCTTTTTTTCTTTTAACTACTAAGAAACACTTCCCAACCTATTTATTTTGTTAATATTTTATTGACAGTCAAATCCGGTTTTTTGAGCCATTTTGAGTCTTGGAACTCTAAAATAGCCTATTTTTTCTATTTTGAGGAGTAGAATTGCGATTTTGAGGTTTGAAGTTTTTTTGAAAGATTTTTAGGATCTTTTTGGCAAATTTTATTGAATATACACGTATTTTGGATATACCCATCCCGTTCTTCGCTTTATTCAAAAAGGAAGGTATCTATTTCTTGATGCTTTCACATAGAAAAATCTTAAGCCATTAGGACGTAGCGGGCACTAATTGAAGTCCCAGAGTTGCGGCTTTTCTTTTTAGATTTTTAATGACCCGATCTTTGTATTTTTCTTCATAATACTTTTCACCGGGATCTGCATACTCTTTCTTGTATTTGAGCATGTGATAGATGATACGGGCCAGCTTATGGGCCGTGGCTATGATAGCTTTTGGAGAACCATGCTTTGCCCGCATTCTTCGATAAAAGCCCCCTAAAGCACTTTTGCTATTGCTCAAACTCTGGGCAGACAGCCTTAAAGCTTTGTTGGCACGGTTTTGGGTTTTTTTTGTGCCTGTTTTCAATATTTTCCCCCCGGAAATATTATTCTGGGGGCATAATCCTAACCATGAAGCGAAGTGCTTAACGGTTCTCCATTTACTCATATCAAGACCAATTTCGGTCAGTACTGTCTGAACAGTCAAAGCACTGACTCCATCAATCTGAGTCAGGTCAACTCCTGCTGCCTGATACAAATAACTTCTTAAATCAAAGCATGGCTCATTTCCACGAGGACTCCGCTTTATTTTAAGCGGTTTTAACGGAAATTCATTTATGTCTATCTGTGGTTTAATGGCTGTATAGTTAGCTTCTATTTTGACATCACAGGTCGCAATTTGCTTGTTGTAAAAGTCATATAATTCAAGAGCCTGCTGCAAGGCAAATACATGTTCATCTTTGTAATTGCCTTCTAATGATTTGGCAATCTCCTCTTCGCTATTGGCACAACGCACATTTCTGAATTTTGCCAGCTTTTCCGGATCACGTTTTCCGGCAACGATGGCACGGATAATCTTCGATCCAGTCATGCCGGTAATGTCACTGACCACATTGTTCAATTGAACGTTCATGAGCTGCATGGCTTTTTGCATATGCTGAATATGGCCGGAACGGTATCGAATCAGATTATCCCGATGTCGAATAAGCTCCCTTAAAGCACACATATCTTCATCAGGACGAAAGGAGCCACGCAATAAACCGTAAGTATGCAACTGCTGTATCCACTGGCAGTCAAGAACATCAGTCTTTTTGCCTGGAACATTTTTTATGTGGCGAGCGTTTATCAGATTTACGGCGAACCCTCTATCTTCGAGAATTTCATAGATTGGAATCCAGTAAACGCCTGTTGATTCCATAGCCACTGTAGTAACACCACAAGTACTTAACCAATCCGCAAGAGCGTTAAGATCAAATGTAAATGTGCTGAATGCACGAACAGATTGCTCATCCCGTCCTTCCGGCACACAAGCATAAATCTCGCTTGCACCTATGTCTAAACCAGCAGCATTGAGGTTGATTTGCTTAAGAGCGTCTAACTTTACAGCCTTTCTTGCCTTCTTTGCCTTTTTCTTTTCTGCTAATGTTTCCTTTCTCCTTGTTTTTCTGTCTTTTTGTGCCTTTTTTTTTCAGCCTTTTCTATTTTTTCAGACTGTTCTAATGGTCTCATCATTTGCATTGTTCTCCTTATTTTGATAGAAACTTGCTTAAAATTATTCAGACCCAGTTATTTTTGTAAATTACGTAGCCTACTAAACGGGGTACCATAAGGTCCACCAATGAAAAAATCACAAATAACCGGAACCAGGCTATCAAACGGGCATATAAAGCACCAATGGCTAGACGGTCTTAGCTGTCTGAATAGATAAACCATTATATCATTATTCAGAATAATTCAATACAGTTCGAAGGTGCTGGTCAGAAACTGCGGATGCTCTCATACGTTTCTTATAGGTAAGAATTACCCAAAGGCGTATTGGAATGGCTATTAAATGTCAATTACTTTGTCCTGATTTCCCCCTGTCATTTTTCCTAAGTTCTTCTCCTGTTTTCAAGATGATCGACAATTAGATTTATTCGGTTAGCCAGCATAAATAACTGTCGCCGAGAATGATCTAATAGTGTCATAAAAAGTTGTCAGTTTACGATGGCGAAGCCTCAGTAAAATGACAACTTTTTATGACCCAGCAAGCGATAGCACGGTAGGTAACGCCTTGTAGTTAACTAATATTCTATTAATGAGCATCTTGAATTTTTGATGATTATGGCCGATTTCAACTACCGATTTCGTAATCATCCGGCAAAGTTAAAAAATCTTTTTTCGCCAATTGATACTCAATCAAATATCCAATTTCGCCTTTGCTTTTGAGCTGTGAAATCATCCACTGCGGCAATCGAATAGTCACAAGCTCGCGTTTCAAATGATCCGGTTTCTTTTTTCGGCCCGCTCCCTCACGTCTTCCGCCTCGCATTTTTATCTCCAAAACAGACAAATTGTTTGATTACCGTGTAACGTCATTCAAATCGATATGCTTAAAATCTATTAATTTGCTTGATTTCCGTATAACAATATTCAAAACAACATTACTATCTTCCCTGACCGGCGGGACATTTGAACAGATCAAAACCGGCGTATCTACAAGTTGAGGAAGTGTCTGAATAACCCTGGATTTTTGCCACGAATTTTCACTAATTTGCCGCCGTTTTTTCGTGTAATTTGTGTAATTCGTGATGGTACAAAAATTTAGAAGTATTATTCATGCTGCCATTTGGGCAACTTCCTCTCCCCAATAATATGGACCTGAGATCATCTGCTACAGCTTTTTTAAACTTTTTGGGTACCTTGGCCAAAACATTCCGGCGTTAATGGGAAGCTTCCCATTATCGTCGTAATGAGAAGTCAGCTTAAATGGGAAGTTGATTATAAAAAGCCGATACTTTACATCTCACAATGCATATTAACTTCCCATTATAAAACATCTCTTTCATAAGTTTCGGTAATTGCGTGGTCGCTAATGGCATATTCACCATCTATGAACCGCTTCCTGAGATATTCAATATCAACCAAATCTCTGTTTTCCAAATTAACCAATCCCCAATCCCAAATCCACTAAACGTCAAATCAACCATTCAACCATTTAACGAATCGACTATTCGACCATTTAACCATTTAACGAACACCTGAGTTCAAAATATTTTTCCATATTCTCTCAGCCACCTGACCATCCCATTTGGGAGGTACTGAGAATGCCTTACCCTTCTTCTCGATAGTTGCCCTATACGCATCAAGGATTGATTCTTTTTTGTTACCAGCCAGTACATTGGTTCCCATCTCAATGGTAATCGGCCTTTCAGTATTATCACGCAGAGTAACACACGGCACGCCCAGAGCCGTGGTTTCTTCCTGCAAGCCCCCGCTGTCAGTCATTACGAGTGCTGCGTATTTCCACAGAAACAAAGATTCCTTGAAACCCAAAGGGGGCAGGAGTTCAATCTTGTCGGATAACTTTATATCAAACTGCTCCATCATTTTTTTTGTCCTTGGATGCACAGGGAAGAATATCTGCCTATCCTCAGCGATAAAATTTAATGCCTTTGCGATGCCCTCAAAGGTTTCTTTTGAATCGACATTGGACGGGCGGTGGAGGGTAAGGAAGATATAATCATTTGTATTTCCCTTAAGATTATAAGTGGAAAACCGGGCACAGTCATACGTTTTTAATTGTTGTATCTGATAGAGCAGGTTGTCTATCATTACATGACCGACAAAGTGGATGGTTTCAGGTGGTTTTCCTTCTTTCATTAGATTCGTAACCGCACTTTCTTCGGTTACGAAGAAATAGTCAGAAATCGCATCCGTTACCATTCGGTTAATCTCTTCCGGCATTGTCAAGTCAAAGCTCCTGAGTCCTGCCTCCACATGGGCGACCTTGATCAATAGCTTTTTGGCCACGATACTACAAGCCAAAGTGGAGTTAACGTCACCCACTACAATGACCAAATCAGGTTTTTCTTCCTCGCACAGCTTCTCAAATTCTACCATTATCCTGGCGGTCTGGTGTGCGTGAGATCCGGGACCAGCATTGAGAAAAAAGGCAGGTTTTGGAATTTCCAGGTCTTCAAAAAATGCCTGTGACATCTCATAATCGTAATGCTGGCCTGTATGGACGATTTTGCAGACAACTTGGCCGTGTTTTGACGCTTCCCTATATATGACTCTGTTGATTTACTCCGATTTTGAAAATCAGAACACAGCATGTTGCGTTATGTTCAAATATTACACACAATATATTGTGCATATTTTTCAGAGAAGGTAGTAAATCAACAGAGTCATATATGGGCGCAATCTTCATGAAATTTGGACGTGCACCTGCTACTAATAATACTTTCATCACAAGGTTTCCTTCTATTGGAACGTCGTAGAATCCGACATCAGCTTTTGCTAATTCTCAATGAACTACCCCGCAGCAAGCTGTGGGGTATCAGATAGGGGGGATATCTATCTTCTTCACACAGCAAGCTGCGGGAAATTTGACCGTAAAATAGATCAAAAAAAATAATCTTTCAAGGAAAAGACAGGTAAAGCATCATCTCGACCATCCCGCCAATCTTTAATAGAACCAAAGGCGTGGGTACTTAACATCTTTTCAAGTTTGTCATACGAACGCGATAGATTTACGTAACATTTAAACCTTCTTTTCCATGACATAGAAAGAGGTGGTACTCCAGGGTCCAAATCCCGGGGGTGAAGGTATGACATGGCCGGAGTTCCCCGGCGATTTAACCATTTAATGCACTGAGAAATCAAAACAAATGGAAAAAGACGAAAATATCCCCCCCCTGCAAAAGCTAACCGATATCCTGCTATGTTCATAAGAGTTACAGGATATTCCTCAATCTTGTTACCTCCTAATGTTAATAAAAGAAACGGCTTCCCAGGCATGCCAGGCATGCCTCCATGCGCATGTTTTCCAGGATAGAGAGTTGCATCATATCGAAAACCTTCTTCAGCAATGACATCAAAAGCCCATATGTTTTCCGTTGTTATGCTGAAACCAGGCCCCCTGTAACCCTGAATTTCATTACCAGTCAAATCTTCCAATATTCTTTTGGCTTTTCTGATATCTTGCCGAAATCGATCCGGTCCTAATCTATATATCAATTCATGACCATAACCATGGGACGCAATTTCATGACCAAATGAATCGATTTTCCGGACTAAATTTGGATGTTTTTCTGCTACCCATCCAAGGATAAAAAAAGTACATGATATATTAAAATGTGAGAGTATATCCAAGAATCGGTCAAGGCCTATCTCTGCACGGGATGGATAATTATTCCAATCTGAATTGTATGCAGATTTTGGAAGATCAAGGATATGGAACCATTCTTCCAAATCAAAGGTTAGAAAATTGATTCTTTCCCTCCTTTTTTAAAATGCACACACCGCCGACGGATTTGAATGCTTGAATAGTCTCAAAATCAAGAATAAAAGAATTGTCCAGGAAGCAAGCGCGAAGTGATCAAATGACGGTTTATCTGGTTAGCACTACAGCGCAAGTTGTCATTCTGAGGAGCGAAGCGACAAAGAATCTGGCTTTTAGTGGAATATCTCAACATAGAAAAGAGATTCTACGCTCCCTGCGGTCGCTCAGAATGACATAGTGGGGAAACTTGCGCTGTAGTGTTAGGATATAGAAACATGAATTCGCGGCTGTGGCAGTTAAGTCTTATTGCGTCTTGCAAGCTTTCGTAGGCCTTCAAGCACAATCCCCAACATAGGCAATGGATCATCTGCAGAGATTATGTCATAGGACATATTAGAACCGCAAAATTTGAAGAAGCTAGGTTGAAGATTAAACCTATTAGGATTACTTAAAAAGTGTAAAATATCACCCGGCCACAGCCAGCGACAACATTTGCCAAGCGGATAATCCAAAACTGCTTCAACATCGATATTCAGCGCGGTCTTGTGATATAAAAGAGGAAAGTCAACCCCGGCAAATATCGCCAGTTGCAACGAGCCCCAAAACCGTGGGTTAATCTCCATCAATACAGCCTTCTTGATTCTCGTGTCCACCTTGTACTCAGCCATTGCGACGCCAATCAATCCCATCCCCTTGAATAGACGAACGCTTTGCTCAATAAGCTTATCGGCACGATAACTCTCGCGCAGCGTACTAGGACCACCGGTTACCGGATATTCTCTCAATCGCTTGTGTCCGAAAATAGCCAAGGTTTCCTGTTCTTCATTAAGCAATACAAAAACACCAAGCCCCTCGCCATCTTTGGGAATCCTCTCTTGAATAAGCGGCCTCGGATATTCGGTCGAAACTTCTTTATAGACCGAAAGTAATTCTGACGGCTTCTCTACATATCGGAGCCCGCGCGAACCGCTGCTCTTTCTTGGCTTAATTACCACATACCCATTCCATTTTGATGCTAAATCGGCTACCTCATCAATACTCTCAGGACAATATGTCTTTGGCACCGCCACTCCTAATTGCCGGGCAAATTGGATAGTTTTCCACTTATCATAGGCTTGCTCAAGCACGCTTGCATTTGGGACTACCGCCCGGGTATATGGTTTCCATGAATCAGGATGACGTACACACAAAGAAAGGACAACATCCTCTATTGGATAAAATACATCGGGTTTTTCTTTCTTGCATATTTCTTCTAATTTTTTCAGAAACAAATCTGGAGTTTTGCGATAGTCTGGACACAAATAAACCTTCTTACAATACTTTGAGAAGGCTCCCATAGGAAAGTGATTAAAGGAAATACCAATTACCCGAACACCTTTCCTGCCCAGTGACCGAATGATAGGTAGAGCCTTTCTCCGGTCAATGTCTGTTATAAGAGCTGATGTGCCAGCAATACTTGAGTTTATACTCATGAACTTACAATCTCATACTTTATAGTTAGTTGACGAAGCTTGTCACATAACTTTGCTGATGGTTTAACCAGTCTTACATGGTCGGCAAGCTTTATAATAGGCAAATCAGAAATGTGGTCAGTATAAATCCACACCTCACTTGGCTTCTCTTGTTCGATGATTGATCTTGCACATAGTTCCTTGCGTAAACCATATAAATTGTCAAACTTGATCTTTCCATTTACAACTTGAAGTCCCGAGCCAAAAACCTTTATGTCCTCTGACCAAAATTGAACGTAGGGTTTCAAATAGAACGAAGGTGAAGCTGAAAGCACTACCACTCTATCTCCACGCTCTATGTGGTTTTTAAGCGAGTTCACAACCTCAAAATTTTCTATTTCTTTTAACTCACTGTACAATTTTTGTAGAAGCGACTTTCTTTCTTTTTCATCTTTTGTAAGCCAAACGATTCGCAGTACAGACTCTTTGTACCTTTGATTGCTGATCAATCCTACCTTAGTGCTAACAGCGAGAGCTAATACCGATACTTTTCCCCACAGGTTTTCTGAAGCCAATAGACTAAATAATCTAAAGCTGTCCTCTCTAATTAGGGTCTTATCAAAGTCAAAAATTGAAAGAACATCAGTTGTTCCAATCATTTACTTCTACCTTCATTATACTAAAGACAGATACCACGCCACCTCGCCAGTGCCTGTTTCGCAAGCACCCACATAATGAGAATGTCATATTTTGCGTTTCGCAAGAAAACCCGTTTCCCGCCCGTGAACATTCTATACATCCACTCCAACCCAACCTTCCGAATCCAAACTGGGGCCCATTTACGATTGCCGCTGTGGAAATCAAATGCCGCTCCTACTCCGAGCATCAACGGCACGTTAATTTTACCAAAATGCTCGGCCATCCAGCGCTCCTGCTTCGGTGCTCCCAAGCCCACCCACAGCACCTCCGCACCGCTTTCTTCGATCATTCTTTTAACGTCAATCTCTTCTTTGTCTGTCAAAGGTCTAAACGGCGGGGAAAATGTACCTACTACATTGAGGCCAAGTATCTTCTCCTTGAGTTTCTTTGATACTTGTTCTGCAACTCCTTCGCCTCCTCCATAGAAAAAATGCTTGCGCCCTTTTGAAACACTGTATTTGCAGTATTCAGGCATAACCAGAGGACCAGGCAGTCTGTCTGGAAGCGTATGCCCAATTAATTGTGATCCCAGAGTCATCGCCACGCCGTCAGGAAGTACTAAAGATGCTTTGTCCAAAATATTGCAGATATCTGCTTCTTTTGTGGCTCGAACACAGAGATGGGCTTCACAGAAACAAACATAATGAGTTTTTCCCGAGACCACCATTTTGTCGAGACGTTGCATCAAAATGGAAAGGGAAATTCCATCAATTACAGCTTTGCCGATTCGAACCCGTGGCCATTTCCTGTGCCCATTTTTCAACATTTGTTCCTCAAGCGAAGTCTTGGTCCTGTCCATTACTTCTTCTCACGGAAAATGTAACTCATTTTTGCTTATCTGAGATTTATACAAGGTAGAATTAAGTGGGCTTTAACGGTTGGCAGTCCAATCAAGCAGAACCTCTGCCAATGAATATCTTGATAAGGGCCGTAACATCTTCTTCATCAACCAGTCTTTCTCTTTAAGAGAATAGGTTATGAACTTACAATATTTCCATATTAAAAGGCGAGTCAATATTCTCGCAATCTCACTGCTTCTACTCACAAAATCCCAAATTTTCGGTGGAGGCTTCAGATCTTGGCAGACTGCCAGGACCTCATCGTGATATTTGTCTTCTTCTACAGAAGATCTTTGCTCGCCCGGCCTTTTGCGAAAACTGGCCAGAGGGGCCGTAACGCTATGGAGTTCTGCATGGTTTGCGAATCTTGTCCAAAGTTCAAAATCTGCCGCATACTTCAACTTCAGGTTCAAGCCTCCCACTTTATCCCAGAGACTTTTTCTCCAGAACATGCTTTCTTGCTGAAGATATCCGGCAAGTTGAGGCCGAAACCATCCATTGCGAATATAATTTCTTGGATAAGCAGTGCCAGCATTAGAAGAAACCTTGATGCACTGGCCGACTTGGTTCATGTACGTAGGCAATCCGATAATCCAGTCTACCTCGGGAAACTTTTTAAAAATTCGCTCAACGATAGAAAATGTCCATGGATAATAAATATCATCACTATTAAGCCAAGCCATGACTTCTCCCTGTGCATGGACAAAACCCTTTTCTATTCCATGGTACATACCTTCATCAGGTTCACTGATCAAAACATCTATATCTTCTTGATATTTCTTGATAATATCAAGCGTTCTGTCAGACGATGCACCATCAGTAATGATATACTGCAAAGTTGGAAAATCTTGTTGGATTACCGATTTAATCGTACTCTCGATATATTGTTCACAATTATAGCATGACGTAACAATAGAAATGTATTTTTTCATCGATAATTAAAATAATTCCTTTTACGACCCGGTTTTTAGGCATTGAGCCTGTTTTTAAATCGACCCGGTCCTTTCACCCCGATAAAAAAATCGCAGATTCCTGCCACAACGGTACCTATTCCATTGCAACATGAGAAAGCTGGATTATTGATGTATTGGGAGTGGAAAGGTATTTTTGTTGCATGGTATATAGATTCAGTGTTTGTAATACTGATATAACCGCCAGATACACGGTTTCTTATGGTATCCTCCATTTTTCTCAAAATATGAGAAAAGCTGGTGCATGTAACAGATACATTCAAGACTTTGACAGTCCTTGAGCTTGTCGGTGGTTTCTTTTGCATGTGTCAGATGTCAAACTGGTCTTGGCCGATGGGGGATTGAGGTTGAGGTTATCGATGGAAAGAAATGGCGGAAGAAGCACACTTTAGAAACGGGGACATGTGTTTTCCAGTTACTCTCCTTTCCACCTACAGAAAATGCCCCCAGGGACCTTTTACTAACCGGAATCTTCCAGATCAACACTGACACATTTTTAACTACCTGATATTATTTAATGTTATTTTTTTAGTGTAGTAACAATTGAGACTAACCAGCTTCTTAAGGGTCTTATTCGACCATCGAAAATGGCGAAAAAATGGCATTTTCTACACTTTTTGTAGATTTTGAGTGATTTTTCTACTTCTAAAGCTATATTTTGAAACAGTTTTAGTGGCTAAATTGGTCAATTGTCACTACACTAAAAATTTTTTGGTCAATTAAATCAATAAGTTATTTTTTGCAAAATCCCGATCGGGAAGATTCAGGACTAAATCTGAAACAGCAACCTTTTATCCAATAAATTTAACAGCGACCGGGCAGTCAAGACCAGAAAACCTAAATAGCCTACTAGATATAGTGCGTTTCATTTGACTTCGTACTAGAAAGGACATCAGTTAATTTTACAACAAAAAGATGAATTCGTTGATAAGTCGCCTTGTGGCGCACACAACATATAGTGTGACGAAAGCCTTATTTAGACAATATACGGCATGAAGTCAAATGAAATGCAACTCCTTTTGACAATGTCTGTAAAAGGCAGGAAAGATGTATCCTATCAATAACTCTTTTAGCTGATAGAAAGAATGCAACACTAAAGGGCTTTTTTATGGGCGGCAGTATGTTATAGAATATGGCTCAAGGTTGTATCGATTTATGAGCTTTTTGAGGATCCAGCCAGCCAGTCAATAAATAAAGCAGGCTTAAACGCTTTGATTTATCAATTGTCAACGTCATTTAGTCCATCAAAATACTTGTTTCAAATATATTTGTAGGCTATCATTAGAGGCAAACAGTGTGTGGTTATAATTATTTGCTCATGAAGTTTCAACCTTTTCATCCACTCGAAATCGGGTTGGAGCTTTAAAGGAATTTTTTGTATCCGAAGCCTATTGCCTGAGGCAAGATGGCCCCTTTCCATCACCACCTCATCTCTTAGTTTTATTTTAACGTCAGAAAGGTCTTCTTTGATAAAAACTGCAATTTTATCAATTGTTTTATCGGTGTTGGAAATCAAGTCCTCATAGCGAACTTGTAAAACTTTTTTATCACCTAACCTTAGCCTTGCCAGGCTTGCCAAGAAGTTGACTTTATTCCAATAAGCAACCAGAGACCAAATGTTCTTCGTGGATGTTATGAGGTTCTTCTTCTGAAAGGAAAAGTATACCCCTCGGGGATCTCTTACCAAATGAATGATCTGAACATCGATCTTGGCATTTCTCAATAATGCCAAGGCTCGACCCACAGATTTTGAAGAATCAATTATCGCTTTAGCTGAAGATGATTCTTCTAACACTCTGAAAATGTTATAAATATAGGAATGATATTCATGAATCATAGATGGGTCATAAAAACCTAGTATGTGCTTTATGATAAAAATTTGTCTTTCGATATCATTCTGATACTTTGCTATTTTGTAATGCTCACCCCCAGAATCACTACGAAAAAAAATATTGCCAACATTTTTCCATATTCTACATTGCCTAACAGGAACACCGCAGCTACATGTTCTTTTCTTATTCCACGCATCCATAGCGTTATTCAATTCTCCAAGACTCAGAAAACCCGAGTGATTACCAAGTATAATATCCAGTATAGTGGTGCCACTTCTGCCGCAGCCCATGATATATATAACCTTGGGTCTATTCATTAGATTTATACCTCGTTTTCAAATTTTGAGCTTCATTATTTATTTCATGCCTTTTTCTAACTTCAATAAAGCATGCCTCCAATTTTTTCGATAGCAGTCTCCAGTCATAATGCCGCTCAGCAGTCTGCCTCGCTCTCATTCCAATTTCTGAAGATAATTTTTGATTAGCCAAAAGCTCCAGAGTTTTTGCTGCGAAATCGCCTGGATTGTCTGAAGCCAAAAAGCCAATCTTGTGTTCATCGAAAAGGCGTACGATGTCTCCTGTACGATTTGAAACAGTCGGTCGGCCTGCCGCCATATAATCACCAATCTTATTAGGCCATCTCCCCGTGTTCAATGAGCTATTGGTAAAAGGAAACACGAAAACATCGGCACACGGGAGCAACGCAGTATACTTTTCATAAGGAAGAAAGCCTAATTCAATGATTCTGTTGGGATCAAATAAAGCTTCCTTATGTCTATTCTCAAACACATCTCCGGTTGTTACTAACACCACGTCTTTTCTGGCTTTTTGAATGTGATTAATTGCTTTAATGAAAAAATCAGTATTGTAATGAGTGCCCGCGGTATAAGCGATTATCTTCTTGTCTAATGGTAATCCGAGGTTTTTTCTCACTTCGTTCTTTGGTCGAGGCACAATTTTTTCAACGTCAGCGCCACCCTGGATATAAACAATTCTTGACTCTGATACGCCTAAATTTATCGCTCTTTCTTGTGGCCCGCGGGAAATTATAACCAGCTTTTCCGAAAGCTTCTTGCTCTTTTTCTCAGTAAAATCCTCATAAGGCCTGATTAATTGTTGCAGGAGCTTGGACCTGTTGCTCAAGGAGCCGCCTGTACCATGAAGGTCGGTCCATTCCAATACAAGAGGCATTTGTATCCTATTCAAATTACGTGGTAAATTAATTTGCTTAAAAATAAGTTATTGATATTACAATATTTATTTTTCTTAAAGTTCAAATTTTTCAGTTTTACCACGGAATTTGAATAGGATACAGGCATTTTGCGGAGATACTTACCCACTAAAGCAGGATATAGTACAGCCGGTCGGTGATCGAAATTTTCCACAATGTCAAATTCTCTCCCAAGAAGAAAGAGACATCTCAATATGGTGTCTATTGGTCCCAATCCACCATTCCTAAAACGTTTGCCCATAATATCCGGCATACAAACAACTTCAACACCATCAATCATTTCCTTTTTAGGTTTAATCATAAATTGAGGAGCTGAAGTTAATAAAACCACAGAATGACCAAATCGAACCATGTGCTTGGCAAAATTAAAGCACCTAATACAAGTGCCTATGCCTTTGACATTGTGATTAAGAAATAATATTTTCATAGAGAACTAAAAATTATAGGCTCAACCGGAACTGGTGTGACACCGAACCCCGTCAACCGGAATCAGTGTGGTCAATAAAATCAATCTGTTACACAAACCATTGTTAAGATATCAATATTTTAACGATAGTATTAAGAATAAAAAATGGCACTTTTTTGATTTTGAAATAACTACCTGTAAAACAACGAGAAAACGGCAAAAAGAGGGTCAATTTACCACACCAGTTCCGGTTGAGCCAAATTATATCGCTTAGCAGTTACTACAGCAATAATTCAGCTTAAGTTTAATCGGAATTATGATCTTAGGTGAAACATGTTTTCATAAAACATATATTTTGCTATTCTAAAAATTTGCACTTTTGCTTTATTAAATGTAAACATTTTGTTCAATTTCTTAAACTCATCAATATCATTTTCAGTAGTGTGTCCATATTCTCGCTGATACTTTGTAAACATAGATTGCTTTACATAATCATAAAGCTGGTAATCCAGTTCATTATATTGGTAAAGTTTTTCCAGCGCTTCACTATTTTTGCGATCTTCTAAGATTTCATTTCTGCTCCTTTTTGAAGACCTTTTTGTTTCATATCTTACTTCAATGTTATTTCCCAAAATTTTTTTAAGTATTAATAGTGACTTATCAAATAGCTCAGTAATTCCAGTAAAAAAGTATCCGTTATCCAGTATCGATTTCGCATTATCAATATTGCAGTCACCTGCGATGAATCTTGTCTGTAAATTACTCAGGATCGGACTCGCATAATTGTTAGCAACCCATTCTCGAAAAATTATATTTGGGTTTTCATATTTTTGTATATGAAAAAAAAGTGATATGATCCTTGAAATTGGCTCTCTAAGAAAAACAATAAACTTGATATTTGGAAACAACAATTCCATGTCATCCGAATAACGAAGCCAATGGCCTGACAAGCTTTTAATTTGTTTTAGAATAATTGAATCGAAAGGGAAATTGTCTGGTTCAATAATTTTCTTTTTAGATTCCGGAAAATCAATGTGGCGCCAAGAATAGTTGTTTATTAAAATATGGCGAAAAGTAGTTCCACCTGTTTTAGGGATGTGGGTTAAACAGATCATTTTATTTCCGGCTCCAGACTAAATTTAACGCAATATAATATACTGTCTTTGCATTAATTGATGTTGATAATATTGATAACAAATTGTTGCATATCTTTGTTTAATATCTTTTTTCTTGGTGCTCTAATATCTTTTGCATTTGGTTTAGAAGTAACCGACCATTTTCGTGATAATTAAACTTCTGCAACATCTCCTGCCTTGCCCTCTTAGCAACATTAGCTGCTACTTCAGGATTAGCGATAACGAACCATAGCCGTTCAGCCAGATCTGCTGCTGATTGAGGAGTCACAAGAAAGCCGGTCTTTTTGTTTTCGATGAGTTCGGGGATACCTCCCACAGCGGAGGCTACAACAGGGCGCTCACAGGCACAAGCTTCCATGACCACATTTGGAAGCCCCTCCATCCAAGATGGAAGAACAAAAGCATCAGCCGCATTCATGTAACCAGGAATCTCTTCGTGGCCAACGCCTCCTATTAATTTAACTTTCCTTTTAATTCCAAGACGATGGATATGTTTTTTTAAAATACCCTGTTCAATTAAAGAACCTACTAACAGCAATTTAATTGAACGATTGTAACTCAAGAGCGAGGCAAAAGCTTCCAATAGCTCGTATACACCTTTTGATTTTGTCAAACGACCAACAAAAAGAATTATGAAGTCATCGTAAACATACCCTAAACGATTACGAAAATCAGTGCGAATCTCAGAAGACGGGTGGAACTTCTGTGTATCTACCCCGGAATAATAAGTAAAAGTGTTGGCTTTTCCTTCCGTCATGGCTTTTACTTTTTTATTAAGGTCATTAGAAACACATATGACGAATTCACTTCCCAGGAAAATCTCACGGTGGTATTTGTAATAGATACTATCCGGTTTGTTATAGTAAAGGTTAGTATGGTCGCCAATGGCACTTGCAATGTAAGGGATTCTCATCTCCTTTGCTATCCAGGACATGGATAGAGAGAGATCTCCCCACGTGGCGAGGTAAACGAGGTCAAAAGGGAATTGCTTGTGGATTCTCTCAATTACAGGTTTCATTTTTTTGTAGGTTAGTTTTGGAGCCGATTTTGAGTAATTGAGTGGAAGTCTGAGATGTATCCCCTGTCGATAAACAGAAATCCCCTGCCAGTCATATTCATAAACACGAGGATGCCTGTAGAACTCATATACCCTGGAAAAAGACTTAAAGTAAGACCCAAAGGTCAAATGATCTCGTTTATATATCCTGATATTCAACCCTGCTGCCTTTAGTTGTTCAGCCCAGTTGGCTACAAACGTGCCCTCACTCTTGGATGAGTAATAAGGGTAACTACAGGTAACAATTAGAACTTTGATCGCATTTTGTGGAATGGCTTTGACCAATTCTATAACGCCTTTAGTGTCAGTCGTTGATGTTTGTTCAAGTTTTTTGTCTCGAAAGCATACTTTTGGATCAGTGCGGCGAGGGGTGTAATATTTTTTCGCATATCATAGTTTTTCTTGAACGATTCTTTAGCGCCATGAGAAAGGTTAATCTGAAGATCTTCATCTTCTGATAGCCGGAGGATACATTTTGCCAATGCCTTGTGATCATCAACGGGAAATAAAAGCCCATTTTGCAGGTCATTAATAAATTCCTTAAGACCTGGCCCATTTGAAGCTATTATCGGAAGGCCACAGGCCATTGCTTCAATCATAGCCAAAGAAAGGCCCTCATAGTGAGATGGCATAACAAAAATATCAGAGGCTTTCATAAGCCCTATAATATCATTCCTTAGTCCAATAAGTTTAACATAATTTTCAACATCTAAATCCTGTATCAACGATTGCAATCTTAACCGTTCCCGGCCATTACTTTTTTCACCTCCAACTATTAAAACCAGTAAATCATCAAAGCCCTGATTCACAACCTCGGCCACGGCTTTTATCAGTATATCAAAACCTTTTAAAGGGACTAATCTCCCCACAGCAATGAGTATCAATTTGTTCGGTGAGTTGGGAAATTCCTTCTCCAAATCAACAGCTTCGGATGTGTTTTCATCGAAAATAATTCCGTTTTTTACGACAAAAACCTTTGAATCTTTCAACCTGTAAGTCTGATGAATAATTTCTTTAATTTTCTGGGAGACTGCTATTACCTGGTCTGAGATCTGGTATATAACACAATCTACTACTTTACGAAGGAGTGCCCTTGGATCCCAGTTGTTTCTCGTATCGACAAATGCCATTGTAGAATGAATAGTGGGGAAAGCTACAACCCCGGTCAACTTTGCCATAACTACTGCTAACTTGTTGGAATAGCCTGAATTGGATTGAATGACCTGAATGCGGTTATCTTGGATGAAGCTCTTAAGGCTTTTTACGAGAACAAAAATGCTTAGCGTAAATTTGATAGGGCTCTTTATGCTGGAATACTTTGGCCCCATAATAACCGATACACCCAATCTTTCGATTCGCTCCCTGATTGGGCCATCAAGGCCAAAACAATAAACATAATGCTTATAATGCTCATTACTTAAGGCCCTGATATAGTGGAGGAGCATCATCTCGGCCCCCCCCATTCCTAAAGTCCCCACCAGATGCAATAGATTTATCTTTTTGTCAATACATTTTGTCACA
>Ga0255427_1068_pt1 | contig 22598 bp, 17 predicted proteins | sample ANMaggSeSYBR02D9_FD_182671 | JGI IMG/M metagenome (GOLD analysis project Ga0255427, IMG submission 182671) | Sediment cell enrichment communities from methane seep in Santa Monica Basin, California, United Staets - ANME aggregate JGI... | ecosystem: Environmental > Aquatic > Marine > Cold seeps >... | reverse complement strand
TCAAAAACAATATGGCAAGGAAAGCCATCAATTATTCTACGATCTTAAAATCCCAGACTTCGTCTTTGTAAATGTCCCTAAGTTTTCTGGAAGCTTTTTCCGGTGATTTGGTTCTCCAGGTTAAGGGTAAATTTTCGTGGGTCATATCTTCGACTTCATATGTCCAGCCATTTTCTTTCTGAACAAGAATCAATGAAACAATTCCGCTGAACTTTTCCCCTTTTGTACTGACTTCTGCTTTATGAATTATAGTATTTTTCTCAGACAAAATTATTTTAACTCCAGTATTTTTTTTAATTGTTTGACTACATTATTCTTATGCGTAGCCTTCCAGTAAAGTCTGTTGCAGGATGGACAGGTTTTAAAGATATCCTTGGTATAATAAACATATTCCGGCACACTGTCTGCAACAGAAATCTTGTCAATATTTAGAAGCTTTTTATTGCATAAAAGGCATCGAGTAAAGAGATTTTCCATTGGATCGATTGAAAAAGCTTTTACAACCTGTTTTAGCTGATCCTGATAATGGTCATATTTAACAAAAAAACAGTTTTCTCTGTTTATTTTTCTCCTGATCAACCTTGTATCTCTGGTCAGAATTACACGCCCTCTATGAAAAGCTCTTTCTGAAATTTCATTATCCGATATTTCTGAAAAATATTCAACATCACATCCTATTATCCGCATCCATTTTGCGAGTCTTCCAAGCATGGCATCGGCAATGAAGATTTTTTCCATAGCTTTACTCGCCTTTTTTCCGTTTCTTTTCATTTTGCATATCTAATGGAATTGGTTTTATATTTATGCCATTTATATAATTGCTGGCAAGAGATATTTTACCTGCTGTTGTTGACAAGGAAAAAGTGGTGGCGTATGACAGGCTTCCATGTTACCTAAATTGAGCGATTAGCCTTTAGCGGTTAGCTATTAGGTTAATGATTACAGGATGTTTTACTATTACAAACTTTCACCCATTGGGTGTTATTTCTAATTAACGTAATACCCTGATTTTTCAAAGCTAAACGCTAATGGCTAACAGCTAATAGCTCAACTTATAATAACCGTTCACGGGTTTTGACCGAGCCCTTAATATAAAGAAAGGCGATAAAAAATGACACAAGAAGTAATAGTACGTTTTCCACCCAGCCCGACCGGATATCTGCATATCGGCGGTGCCAGGACAGCTATATTTAACTGGCTTTTTGCCAAAAAAACAGGCGGCAAGCTGATTTTGAGAATTGAGGATACCGATGCAGAAAGGTCAACCGAAGAATCCATACAGGGAATTATTGAAAGCCTGAAATGGCTGGGTATTACCTGGGATGAAGGACCATATTTTCAGTCTCACTTCATTAAAGAACATCAGGCTGCAGCACACAAGCTCCTGGAAACAGGCCATGCATATAAATGTTTTTGCACTAAAGAGGAGCTTGATAGAAAACGTGAAGAGGCACTTAAGAAAAAAGGCTCATTGCACTACGACGGCACATGCCGGGATTTAATACCAGAAGAGGTTTCTGCAAAAGAGGCAGACGGAATTCCATGCACGATTCGCCTGAAAGTACCCAGTGTTGAAGGTTCTGTATGTTTTAAAGACATTGTATATGGATTTATAGAAAAGAAATATAAAGACATAGAGGATTTTGTAATAGTTCGATCCAACGGTCAGCCTCTTTACATTCTTTCCAATACTGTAGATGACATACGTGACAGGATAACACATGTTATCCGGGGTCAGGATGGATTGGGAAATACTCCAAAGCAGATTTTGCTGTACAAGGCTCTTGGTGCGCCAATTCCAGAGTTTGCGCATATGTCATTAACGCTTGATCCCAAAAAAGCCAAGATTTCAAAACGAACGCACGGGGAACTGGTTGCCATACATTTTTACCGGGAGCATGGCTTTTTGCCCTGGGCTTTGGTAAACTTTTTGGTTCGTCTTGGATGGTCAACACCTGATTCCAGAGATATCTTTACAAAAGAGGAGCTTATCGAGGCATTTTCTTTAGAGGGACTTAACAGGGCAAATTCGGTTTTTAATGTCAATAAAAATGACCCGAAATTTTTTACAGATCCAAAAGCACTTAGCATAAACTCACATTACATAAGAAATCTTCCTGTTGAAGAAATTGTGCCTTATGTTAAGGCGGAACTGGAAAAGGCTGGAATCTGGGACCCTGAATTTGAGTCAGGAAAGCGCGACTGGTTTTTTGCCACAGTTGATCTTATTCGCAGCAGGTATCATGTTACCACAGAGTTTGCCACACTTGGCAGAGCATATTTTTCCGATGACTATCCAATAGAAAAAAAGGCGCTGAAAAAAAACATACTCAAACATAATGGCCTTAAGGAGTGGTTCCCGATTCTGGCGGATCGGCTTGAGGCTATAGAGTCATTTTCTATTGAAGAAACCGAAAATGTGATACGTGACATGGCTGAAGAATTAGATATCAAGGCGGGAGTTTTGATAAATGGAATGCGTGCAGCGATTACAGGTCAGACTGTTGGGCCGGGTCTGTTTGATATCCTTATCGCAATCAGGCAGAAGCGAGTTGTGGAACGTCTGCGCAAGGCAGTGTCGTTATTTGATTAAGTGCCTAAATATTACAAGTGCCTAAAGTGAGCTAAAGTATATTAAAGTGCCTGAGGAACGTGGACGAAATAACTTCCCCAACTATACATCACAGCTTCAGGCCGCCTTTGTCCGGTCTCAAATCACAAAAATATTGAAATAGCTCGCTATTCTTTCAACTTTTGTGATCTGAGATCGAACAAATTCGACCCAAATCTGTGCGCCTACTTGAGGAAGTTAATTCGTCCACGTTCCTAAAGTTGAGGTATTCTGCCATTTTATATAAAGATTTCTTGAGTCATTAATACATAGGAAAGTGTAACTGTTTCTATTCCTAATGTTATCAATTAGCACGCCGAAGGCGTACCATAACTTTAGGCATTTTAGGCACTTTAGCTCACTTTAGGCACTGTCTTTTCTTCTGGGCTTTTTGTATCTTTGCCCAGGTATCGCGCAGGGTTACCGTTCGGTTAAATACCAGTTTGCTTTCAGATGAATCAACAGAATCAACACAGAAATAGCCCAGTCTTTCAAACTGGCATCTGCTTCCAGGCTCGGCTTTTTTTAGGCTTGGTTCAACTCGGCATGAGGTCAGGGTTTCCAGCGAGTTTGGATTCAAACAATCCTTGAAATCTTCAGCTTCTTTTTTGTCACTGGGATTTGCAATATTAAATAAATAATCATAAAGATGCACTTCTGCTTCTATTGAGTGAGCAGCAGAGACCCAGTGCAGAGTTGCCTTAACCTTTCGTCCGTCCGGGGAGTCACCGCCTTTTGTCTTTGGGTCATATGTGCAGTGAAGTTCTATAATTTCACCTGTCTGCTCATCCTTTACCACTTCCACGCATGTTATAAAATACGCATATCGCAGACGTACCTCGCGGCCGGGCGCCAGCCGGTAAAATTTTTTGGGCGGGTCCTCACGGAAATCTTCCTGTTCTATATAAAATACGCGAGAGAAAGGAACCTTTCGTGTCCCCATACTCGGATCTTCCGGGTTGTTAAGCGCGTCCAGCTCTTCCACAAGGTCTTCAGGATAATTGTCAATGACCACCTTAAGGGGACGAAGCACCGCCATTACGCGTGGGGCTCGTTTGTTCAGATCTTCCCGGACGCAATATTCGAGCAGGGCCATATCGACCATACTGTCTCTTTTAGCAACACCAATGCGGTCGCAGAAATTGCGTATTGACTCGGGTGTGTAGCCGCGTCTCCGCAAGCCGGAAAGCGTGGGCATTCGAGGATCATCCCATCCATTGACATGTCCCTTTTCTACAAGTTCCACAAGCTTCCTCTTGCTCAACACTGTGTAACTGAGATTGAGGCGGGCAAACTCTATTTGTTGTGGATGACATTCCACTTCAAGTTCATCAAGAAGCCAGTCATACAAAGAACGGTTGTTCTCAAATTCCAGCGTGCAGATGGAATGAGTGATACCTTCCATTGAATCTGAAAGACAGTGGCCAAAGTCATACATGGGATAAATGCACCACTTGTCGCCTGTCCTGTGATGGTAAACACGCCTGATACGGTACAGAGCAGGGTCCCTCATAATCAGGTTGGGTGCTGACATATCAATTTTTGCCCTGAGAACACAAAAGCCGTCTTCAAACTCTCCTGCTCTCATGCGCTCGAACAGATCAAGGTTTTCCTCGGCTGAGCGGTAACGATACGGACTTTCCATTCCCGGTTCCGTCAGAGTACCCCTGTATTTTCTTATTTTCTCGGGACTCAGGTTGCAGACGTAAGCTTTGCCTTTTTTGATCAATTGAACGGCAAACTGATACAATTGCTCAAAATAGTCAGACGTATAAAAAAGCCTGTCACTCCAGTCAAATCCAAGCCATTTGATATCTGATTTTATTGATTCCACATATTCAACATCTTCCTTGCTCGGATTGGTATCATCAAATCTTAAATTGCATATTCCATTGTTTTCGGCTGCAATACCGAAATTAAGACATATTGACTTTGCATGGCCGATATGCAGATAGCCGTTAGGCTCCGGTGGAAATCTGGTGACCACTTTGCCGTCGTTTTTGTTTGCCTTAATGTCTTCGGCAATAATATTTCGTATAAAGTCGGATGAAGTCTCGGGATTTGTATTGTTCGGTTTAGACATATATCTTTTTCTCCATAATATGACCTAAATTGAGCAATTTTTTACTCGATCTTTACCAATCTTTTGCGCATCAAGGACTTGCAAAAAGTCTCGACATATCCATTGGTATGCCTACGATTTTCGCAAACCTTGCTGCATCAAGATCTCGGCACATTTCTTTGCAAAAGATCGCTCAACTTAGGTATGATAGTTTTGTAAAAAATTTATCTTGATTTTTCATAATAAGGCATAACTTCAGGTATCAATTCCCTAATATTATTTATTCGCGTTTCATCAGAAGGATGAGTGCTCATGAATTCCGGAGGGGCTTTTCCTTGTTTTTCCTGAGCCATTCTTTTCCAGAATTCTACTGTGGTATTAGGATCGTATCCAGCCATTGCCATGAAAATCATCCCTAGATGGTCGGCCTCATTTTCATGTAGTCTGCTATAGGGCAACATTAAGCCATACTGGGCGCCTATACCAAAAGCGGACATCCATAGCTGTTGGGTTGCTTCTGGTTTTTGCGCTATAGCTGTTGAAAGAGCCATGCCGCCAAGCTGAAGAGCCAGACCCTGGCTCATGCGTTCATTGCCATGACCTGCTATTGCATGAGCTATTTCATGCCCCATTACTACAGCAAGACCATTTTTGTCTCTGGTAATCGGCAGAATCCCTGTATATACAACGACCTTTCCTCCAGGCATGCACCAGGCATTTACCTCTTTGCTTTCAACAAGGTTAAATTCCCAGGAATAATTTTCAAGTTCTTCAGACATATTATTCTCAATAAAATATTTTTCCACAGCTTTTTGGATTCTTGCTCCAACAGATTTAACCATTTGAGCCTGCTTTTGATCTGTGCTTAATTTATGTGAATTAAGGAATTCGCCATACTGCTGCAGACTCATTGATAACATTGTAGAACCCGGAATAATGCTTAACTGTTTTCTCCCGGTGATCGGCACTGTAGCGCAGGATAATAAAAAAATAGAGCCAATTAATAATAGAAAATAGTTTTTTAATAGTTTCATGGTTGTTTATCCTTAACGTTGTTAAATACTGTTCCCCAGACTTTTATCTTATACATAAGCCACATATCGTCAAGAACTAAATAGACTTGAACCAAACCGCATAAAAAAACAAAAGCGCATTAAATGCCTGATTTTGTTGTTGCTCACTCTAGTTCTCGTCCTTCAATTTCTTAATAAAACATGAAAACCTTTGCTTTTTTGACCAGAAATACGTCATAAAGGATCTTGATCTCAGAAGGGATTGGTTTCATGAAATTATGCATATTCTGCATAACATTCATATTTGGAGTTATGTAGTTGGAAAACTATGATAAATCAAAAATAATCGTGACTACTCACGTAGTCAGGCTGAAGCTGTTTAGACTGAAGGCTGAAGGGGTCAGAAGTGCAGGATTGCCGTACTTTAGCGAAAACATCTGATTTTTGCACCAAACATGGCTTCAAAATGCGCTTTTTCCTAACAGTCTTCAGCCTTCAGCCTATCCACCTAAGTAGTTACAAATAATCTTTGTAAAGTTTTTATTTCCAGATAGTTATACTGAAACTATCTACTAATTGGTTAGCCAATAAATAAAAATAGGAGTTAAAAATGGTACAGATAGCTGAAATAAAAAAAGAAATTGAAGAATTGCCCAAACAGGAATATGTCAATTTGAGGCAGTGGTTTGCTAAAAAGGACTGGGAGATATGGGATATGCAAATTAAAGAGGACTCAAATTCAGGGAAATTAGACTTCTTAGCCAAAGAAGCTCTGCATGAAAAGAATAATGACAATTTAAAGGCTTTGTAAATGCATAGAACGAGTTCTCGGTTTTGGAAATGCTTTGACAAGCTTCCATCTTCTATCCGGAAAACATCTGATGAAAATTTTGAACTTTTGAAGAACAATCCTTATCATCCTTCACTTCATTTCAAAAAGATTGGTTCCTTTTGGTCAGTTCGAATCGGTCTAAACTACAGAGCTCTTGCAATAGAAGATGGAGAAGACTTTATTTGGGTATGGATTGGAAATCATGATGAATATGAAAAAATGCTAAAATGATGAAGACATTGGCTAACAAGGCGCGGATTGAGCAGACACACTCCGGGGCTGTTCACCCGCGCCCCGTTATGCCCCCAAAGACGAAGGCTTATCTATAGATTATGACTGATCGATCCCATTCAGTTCTTATTTCAGAACGAAAAGAAAATTTTGTTTATCTCACTCTGAATCGTCCAGATGTTCTTAATGCTCTCAATAAATCATTACTGCTTGAAATAAAAAAAGAATTAGAAACAATAAAAAGTAACCCGAAGATTCAGGCCGTTATTATCACAGGGGCTGGGAATAAAGCCTTTTCCGCAGGTGCTGATATTGAATATTTAAATCAAGCCTCTCCGTTGCAAGTTCGAGAATTAGCACAACTTGCCGTCTCCGTTACTCACCTTATCGAAAATTTAAATAAAATTTCAATTGCCTTAATCAACGGCTTTGCCTTGGGTGGAGGCCTTGAATTGGCTGAATCTTGTATGTTGAGGGTTGCAGTCACTTCTGCAAAACTTGGTCACCCTGAAGTCCGGATCGGTGCTGTTGCAGGTTGGGGCGGTACAACACGGTTACCTCGCCTCATTGGTAAAAGCCGAGCAGCAGAAATGCTTCTTACCGGCAAAATGATAGATGCAAATAAAGCGCTTCAAATGGGTTTGGTTAATTGTGTAACTGAGCCAGAAAACCTACGGAATGAAGGAGAAAAGTTGCTGCTGGAAATCCTGCAAAATTCTCCTATTGCCGTAAATTTGACCTGGGACGCTGTTCATAGAGGCTTAGATTTGCCAATTGATGAATCAGCCAAACTGGGAATAGACTATTTTGGGCTGGTCGCTACTACTGAAGACTTCAGGGATGGTACCAAAGCATTCTTGCAAAAACAAAAAGCAAAGTTTCATGGCAGGTAATATCCCGAAATTCAAGAAGTTTGGCAGTTATGTGGCTATTCCCCAACTATTAATTATTGCGCAAAAGAAAGGAGAAAATTATGAAAGATAGGTTTTGCTTTATTCTGTCCATTGTAACACTACTGATGATGTGTAGTTGGCCTGCTTATGCTGAACAACAACAGGACTGTTTTTCATCGAGTCTCCACCACACTGGTGAAGGAATGCGATATTGGTATGAGGGTAAGGATGGATGATGCAGAACCTCTTAACCGGGAAGATACGCTTAGTATGAAGGAAAACCAGAACATAGAATGGAAAAAGTCCTGGCGGGATGAGTATATCAAGTGGATCTGCGGCTTTGCCAATGCGGCCGGCGGCACGCTTGTTATCGGCAAAAACGACAAAGGGGTTGTCACCGGTGTTGCTAATGCCAAAAAACTTCTTGAAGACATTCCCAATAAGGTCAGGGATATTCTGGGTATCATCGTCGATGTGAATTTGAAAACAGACAAGGGCAAAGATTTTCTGGAAATCATGGTCGAGCCTTATCCCTATCCGGTGAGTTATAAGGGACAATACCATTATCGCAGTGGAAGCACCAAGCAGGAACTCAAGGGTGCGGCCTTAGATAAGTTTTTACTTCAGAAACAGGGCAAATGTTGGGACGCTGTTCCGGTGCCAAAGGTCACTGTGGTGGGTTTTAAAAATGATTCATTTGAATTATTCAGAAAAAATGCGGCAAGAAGCGGTCGCATAAGTGAAGAAGTTCTTGCCGAAAGCAATGCGATGCTCATTGAAAACCTTCAACTGAAAGAGAACTCGTATCTCAAGCGTGCGGCGGTACTCTTGTTTCATCATGATCCCGAACAACATGTCACAGGCGCTTATGTTAAGATCGGATTTTTTGAAACAGATGCTGACCTTCTTTATCAGGATGAAGTCCATGGCAACCTTTTTGAGCAGGCTGATAAGACGCTCGATCTGCTTTTGACCAAATATCTCAGGGCCTATATCAGCTACGAGGGAATAAGCCGTGTTGAAAAATATCCCTTTCCAAAAGAGGCCCTGCGTGAAGCCCTGTTAAATGCCATTGTTCACAAAGACTACAGCGGCGGCGTTCCGATTCAGATCAGTGTGTATGAAGACAAAATCATTTTCTGGAATAGCGGACAATTGCCCGAGAACTGGACTGTAGGGCGACTGTTCGAGAAGCATGCATCAATGCCATATAACCCCCTCATCGCGAATGCCTTTTTCCGTGCCGGACTGATTGAAGCCTGGGGCCGTGGTATATACAAAATTATCAGTGAATGTGAGACGTTTGGCGCTGCTCCACCGAAATTCAACTGTGATTTCTCAGGCCTCATGGTCGAGTTCGGTGCAAAGAGCGAAGAAGTGTCGGGGAAAACGTCGGGAAAAACTAGGGAGAAAACTAGGGAGAAAACTAGGGAGAAGATTCTAAAGCTGATTTTAGTGGATGCCTCCATTTCCATCGAGGAAATGTCCAACAGAATAGGAATTACACAAAAAGGGATTGAATGGCAAATTATGCGCTTAAAAAAAGAGAAGATGTTAGAGCGCATTGGTCCAGCTAAAGGCGGTTACTGGAAAATAATAAAGGAGTAGCCAATGGGAAATGTGGGTGATATTGACCCTTATGGCTTGTCCTTCAATTTCTTAATAAAACATGAAAACCTTTGCTTTTTTGACCAGAAATGCGTCATAAAGGATCTTGATTTCAGAGGGGATTGGCTTCATGAGATTATGCAGATAGAAAACTACAATAAATCAAAATAATATTTGTAAAATTTTTATTTCCAGATAGTTATACTGAAACTATCTACTAACTGGTTAGCCAATAAATAAAAATAGGAGTTAAAAAAGGAATTCCGCTTGAAAAATTACAAAAATATTATTGCTCTGATTCTGGTCGTTTTTTTACTTTCAGCAAGCCAGGCAAATGCAGAAGGTAAATGGTGGGAGAAAGGGATTAATCTTTTTAAAACACAGAACAAAATATCAAAAGAACCCAGTATCGGTGAAATTGGTGAGGCATTTAAGGTAGCGCTTCGTATCGGCTCCGAAAATGTAGTTAAAAAGTTAGGCGATGTTGATGGTTTCAATGCTGATTCTGCTGTTCACATACCATTGCCAAAGGAATTAAATACTGTAAAGACAATGTTAGCTAAAGTTGGGATGTCTCGAATAGTTGATGACCTTGAACTAAAACTTAACCGCGCAGCTGAAGCCTCAACCCCAAAGGCTAAAGAACTTTTTTGGCAGTCAATCACTGAAATGACGTTTGACGACATTAAGGGTATTTATGAAGGCTCCGAAGATTCCGCAACAAGATATTTTCAGGGAAAAATGTCTCCATCGTTGAGCAAAGAAATGCGTCCGATAGTTGAAGAAAGCCTGTCAAAGGTGAGAGCAATTCAAGCTTTTGACAACGTAATGGACAAATATCAAACTTTGCCATTTGTGCCAGATGTAAAAGCAAATTTAACAGACCATGTTGTTCGAAAAGGAATGGATGGCATATTCTATTATATTGCAAAAGAGGAAGCTGCTATTCGAAAAAATCCTGTGAAACAAACTACCGACTTGTTGAAGAAAGTGTTTGGCGCTAAGTGATTATAATTTTTTCCATGCCGGGCAAGAAAAAAATTAAAGCATTCAAAAATGGCCGAAAAAAATATTTTGCAAATACTTGCCCCAAATGCGGGGTTTTGTATGAAGGGATCGGTATAAGATTTCAACCGATGTTACAAAAAATAAATTGAAGATTATTGGTGGATATATGGAGAGGTTAAGGGACATACGACAACGGTTTTTAAGTATTCATTTCATCTTGGCTTATTATGACAACAGGACGTACTTTTTTAATTTCGCTTCCTATCGTGGGGTTGAGGTCAGCAAAATATATTTCGTACCTTTTAATGTTCAAAGTCTTCATCCTCTAATCCGTCAATAAGCGTTGTGTCAAAATCGTCCCAATCTTCTTTTTCATTAGCCATGGCTTTATATGTATCTTCCCAAGAAAGTTTATTGTCGTCTTTCTTTCGAAGAAGCAGTCCACTGTCTGTTTCTTCAAGCAAAAGGGAATTATTAAGACCATATTTTTGAAGGAGTGCTTTGGGTATGCGCACTCCCTTAGAATTTCCAATAGGGACAAGTTTAATATCTCTTGAACGTATTTGTTTTTCCATAGGTATTGTTCCTTAAATTATTATTGAATTTTTATGTAATCATTGTAATTATATTTGTTGATAACGTCAAGTTTAGATACAACTTTTTATTAGACACGTATTATATTGAAATAGCGAGCATTTCGCACAATAAATCGTTGAGCAGATGCCTAATTTCATGCGGCTTTCAAAGGAAGTTATGTGCAAGAATCTACTGGAATATCGTAATTCACATGTGGCTATTCCCAACTATTAATTATTACCCAAAAGAAAGGAGAAAATTATGAAAGATAGGTTTTGCTTTATTCTGTCCATTGTAACATTACTGATGGTTTGTAGTTGGCCTGTTTATGCTGAACAACAACAGGACTTTTTTTCATCGAGTCTCCACCACACTGGTGAAGGAATGCGATATTGGTATGAGGCTAAGGATGGCTTCATGGCGATAACAGGCGTTCCGTATGAAAAGCTTGGCTGTAAAAATTGCCATGTGAAAGGGTGTAATGACTGTCATCTTAAAAAAACAGAAAAGGGTCTTGTTTACTCACTGGAAATGGCCCGGGACCGTAAAACCTGTCTAAAGTGCCATGCCCGAGAGAAAGCCACAATTAAACTGGATGAAGGCAGGGATAGTTTAGGTGTACATATGAAGGCCGATATGACCTGTTCCGATTGTCATACGTCGAGAGAGATTCATGGAGATGGGAATATTTACAAAAGCATGAGAGATCCTGGTGCGATGGATGCAGCTTGCACAAACTGCCATACGAAAGACTCAGAGGATTATCCCGTAGTTCCGGAAACCAGGTCCCACACCGTCCATAAGAACAAGTTGGACTGTAATGCCTGTCATGTCCAAAATACCCTAACTTGCTACAATTGCCATTTTGGTGAACTTGCAAGGACTAAAAGCAAACCAAAAAGCTTTGTAACAAAGGTCAAAGATTTTTTACTTTTGGTAAAATACAGAGGGAAAGTTACAAGCGGGACAATGCAAACCTTAGTCGGTCCTAAGAACGAGCCCTTTATAGCCTATGTTCCTTACTTTACCCATTCAATTATGGGTGAGGGCAGAAAGTGCGAGCAATGCCACGCTACGAAGGCTGTCAATATCCTTGCCTCATCCAAAAAATTTACTCCGGCCACCTTCAAAGATGGCAAACTCGAGTTTTACAAAGGCGTGCTCCCTCTGGTTCCGAGTCTTTTGAACTGGCCGTTTTTAGAAAAGAAGGAGGGCAAATGGGTGCCTTTTGAACCTACGGGGAAACCTCTCATCCAAATGGCGGTTTACGCTGAACCATTCACGCAGGATGAGCTGAAGAAGTTGCAAATGAAACACAAATACGGAAAGTAGTTTGAATTTCAGAAGCGATAAGGCACCACATAACGAATAAGGATAGATCGTGAGAGCGAAGCTAACAACGATCTATCCTTATTAGGGCTCGCTAAAAAATAACTTGGCATTTTTGCATCCCAACTTCACCATATCTTTAATCGATTTTCATTCGCACCTGATCTTAGTAAAATTGGCCTCGAAATAGCTCGCTATTCCTGCGGTTTTGCTCAATCAGATCGATTAAATCTACGGCAAATTTGAGCGCAAATTCTACCAAGTTATTTTTTAGCGAGCCCTTATTCGTTAGAAAGGATTGATATGTCTGAAATTGAGAAGGCGCAACTTGATATAGTCAACAGTTTTATTGTCCATTGACAGTTTTTTCTTGCAAACTTAATAATTAGTATTTATAAATTCATTATTTTAAATAATTATTTAAGAGTACCGGACAGACATTTTCGCGTTTTCGTGCCCAGCCTGCTGATCAATCCTTCCTTTTCACACGGATTCTGGATATTATTTCTGCCCTGTTTCTAAAACCTAAATTGAGCGATTTTTTACTCGACCTGCACCGATCTCTTGCCCATCAAGATCTTGGCACATTTCATCGCAAAAAATCGCTCAACTTATAGACTTTCAGATAATTGATTTCACAAGGCCAGAGGGAGGAAGGCGTATTAGTTATACTTCGACGACTGATAAGGAACGTGGACGAAATAACTTCCCCAACTATACATCACAGCTTCAGGCCGCCTTTGTCCGGTCTCAAATCACAAAAATATTGAAATAGCTCGCTATTCCTTCAACTTTTGTGATCTGGGATCGAACAAATTCGACCCAAATCTGTGCGCCTACTTGAGGAAGTTAATTCGTCCACGTTCCTAACGCAGTGAAATTATTTATCTGAAAGTCTATAGTTAAAAGGAGAATAATGTTATGCCAATAAAAATTCATACTGGAAAGCTTTTTTCGAGAAGATTTATTTATGCAATTATAGTGGCGCTGTCTTTATCCATAGCCGCCTTAACCGTCCAGGCTGAAAAAAATGAGCCTTCGATAAATAAAGTAGCTATAGTTAATGGATCAGTTATTACCAGTGAAGAATTTAATAGAGAACTAAACCCGATAAAACAAAGGATTTCACAGCAGGGACAAAAAATTTCACCGGTACAGCTTGAAGGTATCAGAAATAAAATTCTTGATAACCTGATCAACATCGAACTGCTGTTTCAAGAAAGCCGGAATAACGGAATTAAAGTTGAAAAAGAGGCAATTGATTCTCAAATAAAATCTTTAAAACAAAACTTATCAAATGATACTGAATTTAAAAACTTTTTAAGCAAGCTAAATTTATCTGAGAGTGCCTTTAAACTAAAAATCAAGAAGGGTATTGCAATACAGAAGCTTATTGAAACTCAGATTGCTGATAAGATTAAAATTTCAGATGAAGAAAGCAAGGCCTTTTATGATACCAACCCCGACCTTTTCAAACAGCCCGAACAGATAAAAGCGAGTCATATTTTGATAAAAGTTGAGCCGGGCGTAGATGAAATAAAGAAGTCTGAAGCAAAAGAAAAAATTAAAAATATTCAACAAAAGCTTAATAAAGGCGAAGATTTTGCTACACTTGCTAAAGAATTTTCAGAAGGCCCCAGTAAAAATAAAGGCGGAGATTTGGGCTACTTTCAGCGAGGTCAAATGGTAAAACCTTTTGAAGATGCAGCCTTTGCATTAAAAACTGAAGAGGTAAGCGATATTGTAGAAACTCAGTTTGGATATCATATCATCAAAGTTGTAGATAAAAAGCCTGAAAAGACAATTGCTTATGAAAATGTAAAAAAAGACCTTGCTCAGCATTTGAAACAGGAAAAAACAAATCAGGAAGTCAAAATATACATACAAAAACTCAGTGAAAAATCCAAAATAGAAAAATTTTTGTAATACTTAAGGGCTTGGTCAAAAATAACTTGGCATTTTTGCATCCCAAATTCTACCAACTTATTTTTGACCAAGCCTAGGTTGAGCGATTTTTTGCGAAGAAATGTGCCAAGATCTTGATGTGGCAAGGAAGGCAATATCATAAAAAAACGTGTTTTGATCAGTTTTCTTTTATTTACAAGCCTCTTCATCGTCGCGTCCTGCGGGGAGAACGATAACTCAACCCCCGAAGCAGAGCCTCCAAGTCTCTCTGTTGCCGCTGATCCTGAAACAATCCAGCTTGGTGAATCGACAACCCTTTCCTGGAGTTCTACAGATGCTGATTCCTGTGACATTGAACCCGGAGTCGGCAGTGTGGCAGCAGATGGATCGATCGCGCTTTCGCCGGCTCAGACCACCACATATACGATCACGGCCACGGGGCCCGGAGGCACTGCCACTGCAAGCACCACAGTCACGGTGATCCATCCTGCTCCGAGTGCAAGTATTTATGCAGATCAAACAAGTATTATGGCCGGTGAGACGGTTTTTCTCTCCTGGAGTTCGGCCCATGCGGATTCCGCTGTCATAGATAATGGAATCGGTGCTGTTTCCGTAAACGGCTCGACAACGGTTTCACCTGCGGCGACCACGAGTTACACAATTAGGGTTGCAGGTCCGGGGGGGACAGCCACAGACAGTGTTACCATCAATGTGAACGATCCCTCTCCTGTGAGCATCAGCGCCGCACCGACAACTATTGAACAAGGAGGATCATCCAGCCTGTTATGGACCTCGGCCAATAGCCAGAGCGCTCACATTGACAACGGTATCGGTGTTGTGCCTGTAAACGGATCGATCACTGTTTATCCCGACCATACCACCACATATACCATCTCTGTTATCGGTGTTGCCGGCTCCGCAAGCGCTCAGGCCGTGGTCACTGTGATGGGCAATCCAAAGCCCCAACCGGAAGGCTCCTTTGGCGAACAATATGAGGATCTGATCCCGCCTGATGCCACCCTTGAATCATACGACACCAAGCGGTTTTCTGTGATAACCGGCCTGGTTCACGACCTGGCAGGTTCTCCCATATCAGATGTTTCTCTCACCATCCACGGCCACCCCGAGTATGGAACTGCCGAAACAAATACTGAAGGCCGGTTTTCTATTCCAGTAGAAGGTGGAGGAACTATCACGGTTGTCTACCAAAAAGAGAGCCTGATCACTGCCCAGCGGCAGGTCTATGTCCCCTGGAATGACGTTGCCATTGCAGAGACGATTCAAATGATCGCTGAAGACCCCGCAGCCACCACCGTCACCTTTGACGGAAACCCGAACACGGTAGTTGCTCACCAGAGCACAGAAGTAGCCGATGAGTTTGGCAGCCGCTCCTGCACAATGGTCTTTACCGGTGACAACCGGGCATATCTAATAGATGAACAGGGCAATGATATTCAGGAGCTTGCCACCATCACCACCCGGGCAACCGAGTTTACCACGTCCGAGTCCATGCCGGCAAAACTTCCCCCCAACTCTGCATATACCTATTGCGTTGAACTCAGCGTGGATGGCGCACAGAGGGTGAGGTTTGACAAACCAGTCATCACCTGGGTCGATAATTTCCTGGGATTTGATGTGGGAAGTGCTGTCCCCGTGGGCTACTACGATCGAGATTGGGGTGTCTGGGTGCCCTCTGACAACGGCGTAGTGGTTCGGCTGCTCGATACGGACAGCAACGGGATCGTGGATGCCCTGGATGCGGACGGCAATGGTCAGCCCAACGACCTCAACAACAATGGATTGTTCAGCGATGAAGTAAAAGGGCTGGGTGATAGCGAGAGATATGCCCCAGAATCCACGTTCTGGCGGGTTGCTGTGACCCATTTCACCCCCTGGGATTGCAACTGGCCATTTGGCCCTCCTGATGATGCCGTTTCTCCGAATCCCGAAGGCGAACCCGATGCCGACCAGCAAAAAGATGAAGAAAAGGATTGCAAGACTGGCAACATAGCCTCTTTCGTGGAAGAAAGAAGTCGTATTTTCCACGAAGACATTTCCATCCCCGGCACCGACATCATTCTACATTATGCCAGCAACCGTTTAGAAGGCTACAAGACCGTGATAGACGTGCCTGCATCCGGGGACGAAGTCCCTGCAAGCCTAAAGAAAATAATTGTCAATGTCGATCTGGCAGGCCGAATCCTGGAACAGATCCTTGAACCCCTGCCCAACCAGAAGGCGGTATTTGAATGGGACGGCCTCGACTACCTCGGCAGACCGGTCAGGGGTTCTGCTACAGCTCATGTGAGTGTAGGGTTTGTCTATGACGCGGTCTATTTGTCGCCTGGAAATCTTGAGATGGCATTTGCCCAGGCAGGTGGTGATGCAACAGGCATAGGTGCCAGGCAGGAGCTGACCTCCTGGAAGCGCGACTCATTACGTATCGGAGCAAAAATCAGCGGTATCGCCGAAGGCTGGACCCTGTCAGCTCACCATTATATGAATTCCATGGCTACCCCTACCCTTCTTAAGGGAGACGGCACAACAATCAGAAATTATGCCCACATTATCGAAACTGTTGCAGGCAATGGAACAGAGGGTTACAGCGGCGACGGCGGTCCTGCTGTCCAGGCTAAATTGTATCTTCCGCACGGCGTGGCAGTAGATGCATCAGGCAACATATACATCGCAGATACGTACAATCACTGTGTGCGGAAGGTGGATACGAGTGGCATTATCACAACCGTGGCAGGCGATGGAACACGGGGTTACAGCGGCGACGGTGGCCCTGCTGTCCAGGCTAAATTGTATTATCCGCGCGGCGTGGCAGTAGACGCATCAGGCAGCATATACATCGCAGATATGTGGAATCACTGTATCCGAAAAGTGGATACAAGCGGCATCATTACAACCGTGGCAGGTGATGGAACACAGGGCTACAGCGGCGACGGCGGTCCTGCTGACCAGGCCAAATTGCGCTATCCGTGCGGCGTGGCAGTAGACGGATCAGGCAGCATATACATCGCAGATGCGTGGAATCACTGCATCCGGAAAGTGGATACAGGCAGCAGCATCACAACCTTGGCAGGCGATGGAACATACGGTTACAGCGGTGACGGCGGTCCTGCTGACCAGGCCAAATTGCGTTATCCGCACGGCGTGGCAGTAGACGGATCAGGCAGCATATACATCGCAGATACTTACAATCACTGTATCCGGAAAGTGGATACGAGCGGCATCATCACAACCGTGGCAGGCAATGGAACAGAGGGTTACAGCGGCGACGGCGGCCCTGCTGACCAGGCCAAATTGTATAATCCATTCCGCGTGACAGTAGACAGATCAGGCAACCTGTACATTGCAGATACGTTCAATCACAGTATCCGGAAAGTGGATACGAACGGCATCATCACAACCGTGACAGGCGATGGAACATACGGTTACAGCGGAGACGGCGGCCCTGCTGACCAGGCCAAATTGTGTTATCCGGACGGCGTGGCAGTAGGCGGATCCGGCAACCTGTACATCGCGGGTCATAATAACAACCGAATCCGGAAGGTGGGTTACTCCTCTGCCTTTGCCGGCACCATGACTGCCGGAGATACCCCTTTTGCAGAAGCAAATGGTCTGGGGCATATCATGAGCAGCACCGGCCGCCACAAGCAGACCATTGATCTTGATACAGGCACAGTCCTGTATGAGTTCGGCTATAACGATAACAATAATTTGCTTTCCATAACCGACCGCTTCGGCAACCAGATCACCATTGACAGAAACAGCAGCGGCGTGCCCATTGCAATCATCTCACCTGACGGGATCACAACCCGTTTGACCACAGACGCAAACAACCACCTGACTCGCGTCACTTACCCGGACAACAGTTTTTACAGCTTTGAATATACTTCGGACGGCCTAATGACGGCCAAAATAGAGCCCGAGGCAAATAATTTTGAGCATCAGTTTGATTCTTCAGGCCGGTTGACAGATGCAAGGGACAATGAAGGAGGGCACTGGCAATTCGCGCGGTCCGTGCAGAAAAACGGCGATATTTTGTATCAGAAACTAACCGGCGAAGGCAACCTGACCTCCTACCTCGACCATACGTATTCCACGGGCGCCTATACGTCAACAATCATTGATCCCACAGGCGCAGAGACCCTGTTTACTCAATCATCCGACGGCCTCACCACAACCAAGTCCTTGTCTTGCGGCATGGACCTGATCTTTGAATATGGGATTGATTCGGCATACAAGTTCAAATATCTTAAACAAATGCGTGAAAGCACGCGCTCAGCCTTGGAGAAAGTTACGCTTAGGAATAAGACCTATCAGGATACAAACGCAGACGATATCCCGGATCTGATCACCGAAATACTAACAGACAATGGCAAGACAACCACTCTTTCACACGATATCTTCCAATCCAGAAAGACCGTTACCTCCCCTGAAGGCAGGACTCTGACCACGCTGTACGATCCTGATACCCTTTTGACCAAAAGCATGACCATCCCGGGCCTTTATGAAACAAGCTATGGGTATGATGCCAGAGGGCGGTTAACGTCCACAAGCGCCAATACCAAAGCGACTACGTTTGCCTATAATGCGCAGGGATTCCTTGAATCCATCACCGATCCTGAAGATCACACTACCACCTACTCCTACGATGCTGTTGGCCGAATGACCGCGATCAACCGGCCGGACAGCACAATAGTGGGCTTTACGTACGACCAAAACGGCAACATGACTCTGCTCACCAACCCATCGGACATCAATCACGGCTTTGGCTACAACATGGTCAATCTCAAGAACGCGTACTGGACACCTATGAGCGGCAGTTACAGCTATGTGTACGACAAAGACAGGCGGCTTATCCGGACCAACTTCCCGTCAGGCAGCCAGATCAACAATATATATAACAAGACCAGACTTGTACAGATCCAGACACCGGAGGGAAATATTGATCTGAGCTATCTTTGCGGCACAAAGCTGGGCTCAATTACCAATGGAACAGACACGATCACATATGAATATGACGGAAAGCTTGTCACCTCTGAGACCCTGACTGGGACTCTGAATCAATCCCTTGCTTACAGCTACAACGATGACTTCAACGTCCAGGACGTTACTTATGCCGGCAAGACCCGGATGTACACCTATGATAATGACGGTCTCTTGACCGGGGCCGGCGCCTTTACTATTGCCCGCAATTCCGGAAATGGTCTGCCCGAGGCCGTCACCGATGGGTCACTGAGCCTGACTCGCAGCTTCAACGGCTATGGAGAAATCAATGATCAGAGATTTTCCATAAGCGGCACAACCCTCACCTCCTGCAACCTGACCCGTGACAATGCAGGCAGGATCACGGCCAGGGCCGAGACAGTTGAAGGGGTTACGTCCGATTATGCCTACACTTATGACGCCATGGGACGGCTTCTCACCGTGACCAGAGATGGAGTCGTAGTCGAAGAATACGCATATAACGCGGTCGGAACCCGGATCTATGAAAACAACGTACTGAGGGGTATTTCACAAAGAGACTATGTCTATTCCGATGAGGATTGTCTGCTCACCGCTGGCAGCGCCAGCTACAAATACAATGCAGACGGCTTCCTAACCACTAAAATCGAAGTGACAGATGTTACAAGCTATGACTACTCATCCCGCGGGGAACTTCTTGGAGTGACCTTGCCGGACGGCACGCTCATCAACTATGTCCATGACCCATTGGGAAGGAGGATAGCAAAGAAAGTCAATGGCGTGACAACCGAGAAATATCTCTGGCAGGACCTGACCAGGCTCCTTGCGGTCTTTGACGGCAGCGACAACCTCATCATGCGGTTCGAGTATGCAGATGGCCGGATGCCCGTTGGTATGACAAAAGACGGCTCCACGTATTACCTCACCTACGACCAGGTGGGTTCGTTGAAAATTATTGCAGACACCGCAGCAAATGTGCTAAAAAGAATAAAGTACGATTCATTCGGCAATATAATCCAAGACACGAATCCATCATTTGCCATCCCCTTCGGGTTTGCAGGTGGCCTGCACGACCGAGACACAGGGCTGGTCAGGTTTGGCTACAGAGACTACGACCCGGATACAGCCAGATGGACGGCAAAGGATCCTATAGGCTTTGCCGGAGGGGATACTGATCTTTATGGGTATTGTTTAAATGATCCGGTTAATTGGGTGGATCCGGAAGGGTTAATAAATTGGGGGGCTATTGGAAAAGGAGCTATTGCTACATTCGGTGGTGGTATATCGGTTGTTACTGGTGCTGCTGTTTCAACAACAGGTGTTGGCGCTGTGGGAGGCGTTCCTGCTATTTTAGGAGGCTCTGCAGCTTTTGGATGGGGTATTTCACAAATAATTACAGGATTCTTGGATAATGAGATACCATTTATGGGAGTTAAAGAGGCAGTAATAAAAAGCACAACAGCTTGTTACTCAACTCAGGATGAACTAGTTGCCATAAATGCATTAGGTGACATGCTATTGACCGGAAGAACCTTACCTTCTAATATAGGAAACATTAATAGTGTTATACAAAGTAGTCAGTCAATTTATAATTCAGGATCTACTATTATGAATGCTATTAAATGAATTGTTTGTTAATTACCGAAAAAGAGTTGAGGGGTTAAATGTCAAACTTTATCTTGCCAGTTTCATTCACTATGTTTGCAATCTTTTTTTTAGTTCTTTCCAAAAGTAAAAAAAATTATCAAAAATTAGTTGAAAATAATGGTGAAAAGTTCGCTAATCAAGTTAATAAAACCCTTAAAACGGGTGGCTATTTATTAATAGTTTGTTCATTGTTATGGTTGGCAGGCAATTTTTTTTAAAGAATACCTGAATCCGTTTGATGTGGATATTTTTGCTATGGACTATTTTTGGGACAGTCGGATTTGCCGATAGACTGAAACCCAGATTTTTAAAAGAAAGGTTTTGTGGACAGTGTTAGGCCTCATCTTGATGCGTTACGACAAGTCTCCGGGTTCTGAAAAAATCTCTCTACCGATATGTTCACCCACAGGGAACAAGAATGGATAGACCAGGAACAAAACCAAGCCTCACCGCGATAACGATTCGAAACGCCAGGAAGGGCTTTTCTCAGAACAGCGACGAGTCATTGAATGTGCTCGATGGCATTGATTTGGATGTTGCGGCGGGTGAGTTTCTGGCGATATTGGGGCCGTCGGGTTGTGGAAAATCAACATTGCTCAATGTTCTGGCGCGTGTGGAGGTCTTGGATTCCGGTCGTGTGGAGTACAATCTAAATGCTAATAATGGCGTGAAGGGAAAAATTGCCGTTGCCTGGCAAGAAGAATCCCTGATGCCGTGGAAAACGGTTCACAAAAACATTGAGTTTCCTCTCATCGCAACCAACAGCGCCAAAACGGAGCGGAAAAACCGGGTCGAAAAGTGGATTGCTGCTGTAGGCCTGAATGGTTTCGCCGATTATTATCCTTCGCAGCTTTCCCAAGGCATGAGGAAACGGGTCTCACTCGCGGCGGCCCTGGTATCCGAGCCTGATTTGCTCTTGATGGACGAGCCGTTTTCAGCGCTTGATCCGTATACGAAACGCCAAATCGAAAAAGAAGTGGTGCGGCTCTGGGAATCGCTGGATACGACCATTATTCTTGTGACGCATGACGTTCAAGAGGCTGTCGCGCTTGCTGACCGGATCGTCGTGCTCACAGCGCGGCCCGCCAGGGTGGAGAGTGTGAGCGACAATCCATTGCCACGCCCCCGCGACCTGGACGCGCTTTACGGGCAAACGGAGTTCCACGAAATCGTGCGCGAACTCTGGCTGCATTTGACGGAGGGACACAATGAAGCGACGCCTTAACTGGACAGTGTTCCTCATGCAAACAGGGCTTGTTGCCCTTTTTCTATCGGCATGGGAGATATCCGCTCGCGTCAAGGTGCTTGATCCTTTTTACGTTAGTTCCCCCGAGCGCATCGCCAAACACGTCGCTACCTGGTTTAGCGAGGGCATTCTTTTTAAACACTTGTGGGTAACGCTATCTGAAGCCGCTGTCGGCCTCGTCGCTGGTATGCTGCTGGGTCTGGCATTTGGTTTTCTCTTCGCCGCCAGTCGCAAGATCGACGCGGTGCTTCAGCCCTTCATCGGAGTGCTGAACGCCTTGCCCCGTATTGCCTTTGCTCCGCTCATTATACTGTGGTTTGGGCTTGGTTTCCTCTCCAAGGTGGTTATCGTCGTGTCACTGGTATTCTTTGTCGTCTTTTTCAACACTTACCAGGGATTCAAAGACGTCAACCCCGTGCTGCTGAAGAATGCCCGCGTGCTCGGCGCCAGCAAATTCCAGATTATCCAGCACATTTATCTCCCGGCCACGATGACATGGATATTCGCCAGCCTGCGTCTCAGTGTGGGCTACGCCGTCATCGCGGCCATTATTGGCGAATACATCGGCGCAAGCGCGGGAATCGGATTTCTCATCGACAACGCTCAGGCCATGTTCGATTCCACCGGCGTTATGGCGGGCTTGACCGTTTTGACATTGAC
>Ga0255427_1067_pt1 | contig 22824 bp, 18 predicted proteins | sample ANMaggSeSYBR02D9_FD_182671 | JGI IMG/M metagenome (GOLD analysis project Ga0255427, IMG submission 182671) | Sediment cell enrichment communities from methane seep in Santa Monica Basin, California, United Staets - ANME aggregate JGI... | ecosystem: Environmental > Aquatic > Marine > Cold seeps >... | reverse complement strand
ACAGGTCAGAGATCGTCATCACAAGAACCGCAAAGACGATCGCAGCATTTGATGACCGGACCAAGGTAACGCTCGATGACATTAAAGAAGCGATGGAACTTGCATTGCCGCACAGGATGCGAAGAAAGCCCTTTGAGCCGCCGCAACTCGATACCGATAAGCTCGATCAGATGATGGATGAGGAGAAAAAAGAACAGGAAGAAAAAGAGCAGGAGCAGGAAGAGCAGCAGGAAAAGCAGCAGCCTGAGCAGGAAGAACAGCACAAACATGAACATCGCGAGCAGGAAGATAAAGAGAATGAACAAGAATCGCAGGAACCTCAAAATCCGCCTGAAAATGAGGATGAAGGCACACAGCCACAGCAGCCCGAATCGGTCTTTGCGATCGGAGACCCAATCGATGTGAGCAGAGTGCGACCAAAGGAAAAGCGTGACCGTATAAACCGCAAGAGGACATCAGGAAGGAGAAATCCAACGCTTGCACGATTCAACAGGGGGAGATATGCCCGTCACACGATACCTTCCGGAAAAACCACCGATATCGCTTTCGATGCCACGATCCGTGCGGCTGCACCATTCCAGAGAGAGCGCGGTGCAGGCATGCCTGGCGAGAATGCGGTGATCATCGGGAATCAGGATATCAGGGAAAAGATAAGGATTGGAAAGATCTCAACAGCAACCCTCTTTGTGGTAGATGCCTCCGGTTCGATGGGTGCCGCAAACCGGATGGAAAGTGCCAAAGGAGCGATCATGTCGCTTCTCATGGACTCCTACCAGCAGCGGGACAGGATCGGGATGGTCGCATTTAAAGGTGATACTGCAGATGTGCTGCTTCCACTCTGCTCAAGTGTTGATCTCGCATACAACAGTCTCAGGGAATTACCAACAGGCGGGAAAACACCGCTAGGTGCAGGTCTTAACAGCGGGTTGAACATCCTTCTTGGTGAAAAGCGAAAAAACGATGAGACAATTGCGATAATGGTTTTGATCTCGGATGGCAGGGCGAATGTATCCGTAAATGGTGGCAAAGTGGGAACGGTAAAAGAAGAACTCTTTGCGATCGCTGAATAGGCAAGATCTGCCGGAATTCATGTTATAGTTCTTGATGCTGAATCCATGGGCAGCTCGTTTGTGAAAATGCAGCTTGGTTACTGCAGGGAAATTGCAGAACATGCCGGTGGACGGTATTATTCGGTTGACCAGCTATCATCCGGCCAGGTTCATGATATCGTTGCACAGGAGCAGGGGTCACTGATAGAGATGTATTCGGTAGGCAGGGGTTTGACATGAAGGTCGTATCAGTAACATGGGGCAGCGATATCCCACTGTTTGTAGAAGCATGTAATGAACTTGGTATGGAACTGCACGCATGGTCCACACAGGACCTTGAAGATGATTCGAAACGTGAGGACTGTATTAACTCTTTCAAACATGCAGATGTCATTATTTTGCGTCCGTCAGACAGTGGAGTATGGGACGAACTAATAGAGGGATTGAACAGTGATATTCCAACCATCTCATTTGGTTATGATTCAACCTTCTGGGAAGTTTCGAATGTCAAACTGAAGATTGTTGCGACGGTCAACGCCTACCACGTCTATGGAGGACTTCCGAATATAACGAACATGCTCAAATATATCGGAAAAGAGGTCCTGGGCGCTGAATACGACCCAGAACCGCCAGCCGAGACGATGTGGCAGGGAATCTACCATCCGGATGCAGAGCAGGCTTTTGAGACCATAGGTGAATATCTGGAATGGTACAAACCACAGAAGAAACATATGATCGGGATATTGTTCCATCGAACCTACTGGTCAAACGGTGACCTTGAGATCGTGGATGCGATGATCTGCGAACTCGAAAAGGAGTTCGATGTCATCCCGGCTTTCTGTCACGGAATGGGTGATGCCGAAACAGGCGCCAAATCGAGCGGAGAGGTGACAAAAGAGTTCTTCGTGGATCCTGTGAAGATAGATGCCATTATAAACCTCCAGTCGATATTCCATGCAGGAAACGCTGACAAATCGGTCAGTGCTCTCAAAAAACTGGACATTTTGGTATTTCATCCGTTGACAGTCTATCACAAGACCGAAGAGGAATGGACGGCGGACATTCAGGGAATGAGTTCGAGTGAGGTTGCGTGGAGTGTTGCGCTGTCTGAATTCGAGGGCGTGATCGAGCCCTTGATCATCGGTGCTTCGAGAACCGCAGAAGAGCATGGAACCGAGTTTGAACGTCACGTTCCGGTTGATGAACGGATATCCAAAGTTGTGAGAAGGTTAAAGAAATGGATATCATTGAAAGACAAGTCAAAATCCGAGCGCAAGGTTGCATTCATCCTGCATAACAATCCATGTGCATCAGTCGAGGCAACAGTAGGTGCAGGAGCACATCTTGATACTCTTGAGAGCGTTTCAAGAATATTGAATGCGATGAAAGAAGCGGGATATTCGGTTGATCCGCCAGGAAGTGGTAAAGAACTCATTGAGAACATCATGGACCATAAAGCAATATCAGAGTTCAGGTGGACAACGATCGATGAGATCGTGGACAAAGGCGGGGCGCTTGCGATGGTGACCAAGGAGGAGTACGAAAAATGGTTTGACACACTCCATCCGGATGTGAAGGAAAAGATGTGTGATGCATGGGGGAATCCGCCAGGTGAGGAGATGGACGGTGTTCCTGCTGCTATGGTCTATGATGACAAGATCGTTGTAACTGGCGTACGATACGGCAACGCTGTGATATGTGTCCAGCCAAAACGAGGATGTGCGGGCTCACGATGTGACGGGCAGGTCTGCAAGATCCTTCATGATCCTGAGATTCCGCCGCCGCATCAGTATATGGCTACATACCGGTGGATCGAGAACGCGTTTGGTGCGGACGTGATCGTCCACGTCGGGACGCACGGAAACCTCGAGTTCCTGCCAGGAAAGTCGGTTGCACTCTCCAAGAGCTGCTATCCTGATATTGCGATCGGAGATATGCCGCATCTTTATATCTATAACTCAGACAATCCCCCTGAGGGGACGATCGCGAAGAGGCGGAGCTATGCCACATTGATCGATCACATGCAGACCGTCATGACAGAGGGCGGTCTTTATGGCGATCTGAAGGAACTCGAAGACCAGATCGCAGAGTACAACAAGACGAAAGTATCTGATAAGGCAAGGGCACACGCACTTGAGCATATCATCACCGATCTCCTCATGAATTCGAATCTTTCAGAGGAGATAAAACTCGACGAACTGGTGGAGATGGGGGTCCCATTTGAAAATATCGTGGATGTGGCGCATGAAGCGATAACGAAGCTGTACAATACCCAGATCCCGGATGGGATGCACATATTCGGAGAAAGTCCCAAAGGCGACCAGAGGATCGAGTTCATCAACTCGATACTGAGGTACGACTCTGAGGTCAGAAAGCTTGTCCTCTATCTTCTGGGAATGGACACAGAGCCCGCTGATCTGAAGAGCGAAGTGCTGACCGGGATCGACGCACTTGGAAAGGAGATCCTGAACGGATTATTGAGTGATAAAGACCCCACCACCGTCTGCAAGGAGATTCTTGGGGATAGGTTGAAGAGACTCGACGAAGTCAGGATACTCTCGGTGAGGGATAAGGCAGTCGTGATCTCATGGAGAATTGACTCCTCAGATGAGATCGGTGCTCTTCTTCATGGCTTCGATGCCGGATACATCGAGCCCGGTCCGTCTGGTCTCATAACCCGTGGCAAGCCAGAGATAATGCCTACTGGCAGGAACTTCTACTCGCTCGACCCTTACAAGGTGCCGACGAAGGCGGCATGGCAGATCGGGCAGAGGCTTGCGGATGGCGTGATTGAAAAGTATGTGGATGAGCACGGCAAACTTCCTGAAAATATCGCAATGTACTGGATGTGCTCTGACATCATGTGGGCGGATGGAGAGCAACTTGCCCAGATCATGCATCTTATCGGTGTTGAGCCGATCTGGAAGGATGGGAAAGTGAGAGAGTACAGGATCATTTCGCTTGAGGAACTCAACCGTCCGAGAATCGATGTGACGATCCGGGTGAGCGGGATTACCAGAGACTGCTTCTACAACTGCATTGAACTCATCGATGATGCGATACAGGAGGTTTCACAACTTGATGAGCCCGAAGAGATGAACTATCTCAAAAAACATGTCACAGAGGCATCAGGGAATGATGGAAGCGGAGATGGGGACGGCAACGATAACAGAGATGGAGATGGAGATGGAGATGGGGGCGAAAATTGTGCCCGTATCTTTGCGAGCAAGCCTGGAACGTACGGCAACGGCGTTAACCTTGCTGTGTACGCATCTGCATGGAAGGAGGATAAGGATCTATCTGATGTATATGTGTACTGGAACGGATATTCGTATGGAAAAGGCGTATTCGGGGATGAATCGCATGATAAGTTCATAGAACAGCTTAAAAGTGTTGACCTGACATTCAACAAGACCGTCACAGATGAGTACGATCTCTTCGGATGTTGCTGCTATTTTGGAACACACGGCGGACTCACAACCGCTGCACGGGAGATATCCGGACATGAAGTTTCAGCATACTATGGCGATACCCGTGACAGGGACCGGGTCGAGGTTAGAACGCTCGCGGACGAGGTTCGGCGGGTTGTCAGGACAAAACTCCTGAACCCTAAGTGGATCGAAGGGATGAAGAGACACGGATACAAGGGAGCTGGCGACATGTCGAAGCGGATCGGACGGGTCTATGGCTGGGAAGCGACGACGCAGGAGGTCGATGACTGGATCTTCGATGATATCACAAAAACATTTGTTTTGGATGATGAGATGCGAAAGTTCTTTGAGGAGAACAATCCCTGGGCGCTTGAAGAGATAGGGAGGCGGCTGCTTGAAGCTTATGAGCGCGGGCTGTGGGACGCTGACCCCGATGTGATCGACGGATTGAAGAACGCATACCTTGAAATGGAAGGATGGATCGAGGAGCGGATGGGAGATGTGAAAGGCGAATTCCAGGGTGGATCGGTCGATGTGATGACGATGGAAGATGTTGCAGGGTGGAAGGAGAAGGTTGAGAAGATCATGAAGGATTGACCCGGCTCGATTCCAGAAGAGGTGGAATGTTACTATGAAAAGAGAAGAAAGCCGTACAATGACTGCAAAAGATATCAAAGAGCAATATAAGAAGTTCATTGGAAGAAAGATCTTCTTTGTCTTCTTTTTTGCAGCATTAATTCTAATTATATCAGGTGTTTCTACGACGCTTGGTTCTTACCCTATCACAGTCAAAGAGGTTTATTCAATAATATGGCGTGGCTCTGTCACGATTCTCCAAAATCTTGATTTTATCATAGTTAATGGGGTCCGTGAATTTGCCAGGGAATATTTCACAACTGAAGAGATCGTGGTCTGGCAACTAAGATTGCCACGCATCTTCCTTGGCATCATAGCAGGCATAGGTCTTGGGCTTGCAGGTGCAGTGATGCAGGCGATACTCAGAAATCCGCTTGCAAGCCCGTACACGCTCGGAATCTCGTCAGGTGCTGGGTTCGGTGCTTCACTTGCGATTCTCGCTGGGGCAGGCATCGTCGGTGGGAAATATTTGATCATTGGAAATGCATTTGTATTCGCGCTGCTGGTTTCGTTTATCATCCTAGCATTGTCGAGCCGCAAGGGCGCAACACCAGAGACCATGATCCTGGCTGGCATTGCGATGATGTATCTCTTTGGTGCGATGACAACGATACTCCAGTACTTTGGCGAGGCAGAGGCTGTGAAGGAAGCGGTCTTCTGGATGGTTGGCGACCTCAACAGAGCATCATGGCCCGTTGTGACGATCATACTCGGTGTGCTTGCATGCTGTGCCCCCCTACTTATGCTTAAGTCGTGGGATCTCAATGTGATGGGTGCGGGAGACGAGACCGCGAAGAGTCTCGGCGTCAATGTGAAGCGCATCAGAGTCATCACGATGGTGGTCTCGACGCTGCTTGTTGCAACCATCGTCTGCTTCACAGGCACGATCGGGTTTATCGGACTCGTTGCTCCGCACATGACACGCCTGGCTATCGGAGGCGATAACAAGTACGTGCTCCCGGTCTCTGGTCTCCTTGGTGCGGTAATTCTCATCAGCGCAGACCTTGTGGCAAGAAGGATCATAGCCCCTGTAATCCTCCCTGTCGGGGCAGTTACTGCATTTATGGGAGCTCCACTCTTCCTGTATCTGATAATGAGAAGAAGGAGGGAATACTGGTGAAACTAAAAGTAAACAATGTTGAATTCGGCTACAACAGCACGTCGGTTCTCGAGAACATATCCATGGATCTGGATCGATCAGAGGTAGTTGGAATCGTCGGTCCGAACGGCGCCGGCAAATCCACGCTGATCCGGTGTATCGACCGGATCCTGACCCCAAGAGGTGGAATAATACTCCTGGATGGGAATAACATCAGCAAGATGACGAGAATGGAGATTGCAAAAGAGATGGGTTATGTGCCCCAGACCACCACGCGTGTTTTTCCTGCCACCGTCTTTGATACTGTTCTCATGGGCAGACGCCCGCATCTTGGCTGGAAGAGCAGCGAAGAGGACATAGATAAGGTGCTGGAGGTGCTGGAACTGCTTGGGATCATGGAGTTTGCGATGAGGGACTTTAACGAGATCAGCGGAGGTCAGCAGCAGAAGGTCCTGATCGCACGGGCACTTGCGCAGGAAGCGGATATTCTCCTCCTGGATGAGCCGACAAGTAATCTCGATATCAGACACCAGCTTGAGGTGATGGATATCATGAAAGGCATCGTGAAGAGGAAAGGTATCTCTGCGATCGTGGCGATCCATGATCTAAACCTTGCTTCAAGATACACAGATAAACTGCTCATGATGAATGGTGGCAGGATATTTGCCGCAGGGAATCCTGAGTCGGTGCTCACGGTCGAGAATATCAGACGTGCTTATGGTGTGGAAGCTCTGGTGAAGAGCGATGGAGAGAGACCGTATATCATTCCGGTGAGACCGGTGTGACACAGAGATTGTGATCATGTCTAAGTCGAAACCGTCAACATGGATGATAGCGCTCTTTGTGCTCTTCCTTCTGCTCATAATCGTGGCTCTGGTGGGCATTTCCGCAACCACTGGAAATGCGGACATAACTGTGGATGATGCCTATTCTGCAATCCTGCACAAGTTCTTCCCGGACAGCTACGCGCCGAGCTGGCTTGCAGAAGTGTGCGTCTGGAATCTCCGACTTCCCCGCATTATCATGGGCATATTGGCGGGCATCTGTCTCGGGCTTGCAGGCGCTACCATGCAGTGGGCGCTTAAAAATCCGTTTGCTTCGCCATATACACTTGGAATTTCACACACAGCGGTGTTCGGCACATATGTTGCCATAATCATTGGAGGTGCATCTATTGGAGGGGGAGCTTTCATGATATTGGGAACTGCCGGAATCTTTGCCCTGATTGCAGCAGCGATCGTCCTTCATATCTCAAGACGCAGGTGGGCGACCCCCGAACGAGTCGTACTGATGGGTATCGTGATGGTGATCTTTTCCAGTGCGATAACGACGATACTCATGTATTTTGGCGGGGCAGGGGCTGTGAAGGAAACGGTCTTCTGGATGGTAGGTGACCTCAGTCGATCATCATTGGACGTGCTGGCATACATGGCTGGCACAATTGTACTCTGTGCGATTCCCTTACTCTTGTTGATCTTCATACCATCACTCTTCGGTGTAGATGAGAAGCGCATCAGAACTTATGCAATGTTTGTGGCGAGTCTTCTGGTCGCAATCACGGTCTACTTCACAGGAACGATCGGATTCATCGGGCTATTGGCTCCTCATATCTGTCGTCTGGTCATCGGAAATGATCACAGATTTGTAATCCCTATATCGGGTCTTGTTGGCGCGGTATTGCTAATTGGATCGGACTTAGTGGCAAGAACGGTTATTTCACCGGTTATTTTACCTGTGGGTGTGTTGACAACATTGATGGGTGCTCCGTTACTTGCATATCTCATAGTGCGAGAGGGGAGGCGGGCAGTCGGATCGGCATGAAAAATATATGTATATTATAGGAGTCTTAATTAAATGAATAAAACCGAAATTGGAGAGATCCGTCGCTCTCATGTACGAGCACGGATGTATCAGCCAGCAGCAATGCTCGTTCATGGTATAGCATCGATGCCTGTGAAGAACGCAGGCGTACTGATAGCTGTTGATAGCAGGATATTTGCCGCAGGGAATCCTGGATCGGTGCTCACTGTCGGGAAGATCTGACGTGCTTATGGTGTAAGCTCTGGTTAAGAGCAATAGCGAGAGACCATACATCATTCCGGTAAGACATATCAATCAGGTGGTGAGGCAAGAATGAAAGAGTTGGATCTACCTGGAATGCCGAAGGAATCACTTCAAGGAACCGGATTGGAAGCATGCTGATACCGGTGCACATGAGATGTCTGCGACATGGACAAGGTGACTAAGTGATCGTATGACATCTCAATGGGAACATGTAAATTGCGAATTTCGTTTATTAAACTCAGTAAGGTAACTCAATGATAATATCAACGTCCCTGTTATATGCTGCTTATTATGTGATAAAAATCGTTCCAATCATTGCCATAGGCATTTTTGCAACGGGTCTCGCTGTTAATCTCGGGCTGATGAGGAAATTTGACCGGTTGGTCAAACCTTTATCTGCTAAAGCAAGGATCAGCGGGACATCGGCACTTTCTGTTCTAACATGTACGTTCAGCAGTACTGCCGGTTACTCTATGCTATCTGAGGGATTGAACAACAAAAGAATATCTGAGAGAGAGGTTATCGCAGTCTCGCTGATCACTTCTTTTCCAGGTATTCTCTCCCATCTATTCACGTTCTTCATACCGGTGGTGATCCCAATTCTCGGATTCACCACAGGAGTGATCTATGTGTGCTTGCGAGGGTTTGTCGCACTCTTGAAAACGTGTCTTGGAATTTTTCTTGCAAGACTGTGGCTAAAAGATATCGACAACCAATCTACCAACTCACAATCATCCGTCTCAAATCCTGCCCATACTTCGATAGATAAGAAACATGCACTGAATAAAAGTGCTGCTAGCACATATAAAATGCTGAAAAGGATTACACCCATAATGTTAATAACCTTATTCCTGACCTCAGTGGCGATGGAATTGGGGATATTTCAATCATTCTCTAAGATATTGGATCCGGTTATGAACATTCTCGGACTGGAAAGCGAGATTGCACTGATCAGTGCAACACTGATCGTGAACACATATTCGGGAATGATACTTTCGGGCAGCCTTCTGGGTGATGGGATGATATCGACAAAAGGAGTATTGATCGCACTGTTACTGGGTAATGTAATATCGTTCTCAACACGATTCGTAAAACATTCGTTACCGCTGCATGTGTCGTTATTTGGTCCGAAGCTGGGAGGCAAAATTGTTGCAGTCAATGGTGCAGCGACCCTTGCAATAGATGTTTTATTGATAGCAGTATTATTGGTAATATAGATGAACTTCGGGATAACAGGATTAAAGCCAACATTTCCAGGATAATCCCTGTTTTCGTGCACTAACTTGTGGAAGAATTCCTTGGCAAGATACACACCCACGTTAGCAGGTTCTGCAGGTACTTCCTGATAAGCTCAACACTGGATTTGGGCGGCAACCGCGAGTGTTGTTGGGTGCTCTGGCCTGAAGCTGGCCAGAGGGAGGATTCGGATGGACACTTAAGGGTAAACAACCGGGTGTTAGATGAAATTGCAACATGTGAAGAATATCTGTATTAGCCAAGCTAAATACGTCCCAATTGTGACTATCCTCAAATATATGCCGCACAGTGAGAAGAGTTCTGCATGTGAAGGTTAAAGCATACAATAGTCAAATATAAGGTTGTTGGTAATATTAGAATTACTGCGTTGAAGATGTAGCAAGTTTTACTTTGTATGAAATGAAAAAAAGTGATTTTTTTGGCTAAAAAGAAACGAAGTACTAAAACAAAAGATACTGCCCCGAATAACCACAGTGAGCAGATTCCAAAGACAGCTAGCAGTAAAGGACAGACCAAAAATTTACCTTACATAGCTATCATTGCAGGATTATTACTGGTGATCGCATACCTGCTATCCGGTGGCGGAACCAACCAGGCAGATTATCCCACTGGCCCACCACCTGACATAAGTACTGACATCCATCCCATATTATTTACTGGTAATATCCCTGGACCAGTCCTTAAACCTGAATTTGCCGCATTTTTCCCTGATAATATCAGTGGGATGAGGCGTGTGACATTGCTAATGGACCCAATGAATGATGAGACTGATGGAATTTTTATTTCAAAGGTGCAGGACCAGGCTAATTTGATATATCTGAGCGAATCCGTAATGACTGATTTCGAGGTAGAATATTCGGTATATAAGATGGAAAGTCCCGAAGCTGCCAGGGAAGTCCTTGATTATTATACTACCGAGATGGGGTGGAATACTTTACAAAGATCGTATGGAAATCTAACCTTCTGGATATGGCAAGGTTATCTCGAAGGCAATGGCAGGCCGTATGGAATGTATATCTTTTGGGACAGCCTCAGCAGTGGAGCATATCTACCAATTGGAAGGAAAGGTACGAGTTATATAGCACAGGCTAACGCCGACCTGCTCTGTCTGCATGGAGAAACTGTGCAGGATGAATATTTCATTATGGTAGATGTACATGCGCCTTTTGAGAAGGTGAATGAAGTTTCTGATCAGATGTTTACCGAGGCTGCTGCACTGATTGCCCCGTGAGCGGGGAATAACATGGACATAACCCCTGCCATTGCTACATTCGGACTTGTCGCATTGGCAGAGATGGGCGATAAGACCCAGTTGATAATAATAGCACTATCTGACAGGTATTCCAGGACACATGTGTTTGCCGGTTTGATGGCTGCTTTTATAGTATTGACTGCGCTGGCAGTGGGTTTGGGTGAAGTGGTAGTTGCCTTTATCGGCCCTGAGATTATCGGGATTGTAGCAGGCTTGCTGTTCATATTGTTCGGGATAATAACTATCCTGATGGATGACGATGGTGACAATGGCGATGTAAAAAACCCTGGAGCACGCAGTGCTTTCATGACTGCATTTAGTCTAATAGCACTTGCAGAACTGGGAGACAAGACCGAGCTTGCTGTAATAGCACTTTTGGCCCAGTACCATGCTCCTATCATGGTGTTCCTGGGTGCAGTGGTGGGGCTGGGGCTGGTAAGTGCGCTGGGTGTTGCTATTGGGGGGAAGTTGCAGACAATGGTGCCTATGGATAAATTGAGGATTGGGTCCGGTATTTTGTTTTTGGTGTTTGGGGTATTGTTCCTGCTAAAGGGATAATCCATTGGTCATCGGTTAAGGCGTTTGACAGAGTCGGTATGTATTATTTTCCAAAAGACCAATGATTTCATACGATTCTCCAATTTAATTTAAATCGAACACGAACGACACGGATTTGACGGATTTTCACGGATTTATTTTCGTATCCGCGCGGATCCGTGTCATCCGTGCAATCCGTGTTCTATAACAATATTACTCTTAACCGATGACACATGGGGGATAATCTGGTTATGGAACTGGGGCAGGACTGCATCGCGAAGTCCAGAGCAGCAGGAAGATGCTTATGGACTTTGTATTTCGGTAGACCATCTCCATTTTGAGACTTTTTATTATTTCCTAGACGATCCGGATAACCGCCGAGTACGCAGAGGGACGCAGAGAAAAATAACAACCCTCTGCGGTCCTCCGCGTTCTCTGCGGTTAATCTTTTTTGCAATGACCCATTGCCAGAATAAATTAAAAAGTCTCTCCATTTTCGAGTATGTCCTTATATGTCAACCCTGTTTATCCTGTCTGGAATTTCCATTTTCTTTAAGAGAAAACATCCTTTGGCAAATATAACCAGGAATAAAATGATCAAAAACAAACATTATTTACTTTCAACCCATTAACATGGTACAGATGATACACAAGCAACTCAGCGACCTTACAATCCAGGAATCACAGCGCCTGCTTGACAGGGCAGGCGGAATACAGGATGTCACCGACACCGTATCCGGAATCCTTAAGGATGTGAAGAACCAGGGCGATACCGCAATCCGGCAGTACACAAAACAATTCGATGGTGTTGACATTGATGAGATCGAAGTAGATAATAAAACAATAAAGGCCGCCCTGGATACAGTCTCCCCCAATCTCATTGAGCACCTGGAGGTTGCGGCAGACAACATCAGGACGTTCCACAGGGCACAACTGGGCGAATCACAGTGGTTCATGGAATCCTCACCCGGTATCATGCTGGGGCAGAAGACCACACCCCTGGCCGTGGTTGGCGCATATGTACCAGGCGGCAGGGCTGCATATCCATCCACTGCACTGATGACCGTAATACCGGCAAAGGTTGCAGGTGTGAAGAAGGTAGTCGTATGTACTCCGCCCGGACCTGATGGGGTAAACCCGCTAACACTGGCTGCGGCACACATTGCAGGAGCTGACCATATCTACCAGGTAGGCGGAGTGCAGGCCGTGGGTGCCATGGCCTATGGTACTGACTCTGTTTGGGCAGTTGATAAGATCGTGGGGCCCGGGAATGTGTATGTGACGGCTGCCAAGATGATGGTCAGGGACCATTGCGAGATAGATTTCCCTGCCGGGCCCAGTGAAGTGCTTATCATAGCCGATGACACAGCAGAGCCTGGATTCATTGCTGCTGATATGCTGGCCCAGGCCGAACATGATCCCAATGCCATATCTGTACTGGTGACCACATCAACGGATGTGGCATCAAAGGTGAAGACCAGCCTACAGGAAATGGCAAAAACCGCAAAGAGAAAGGAGATAATTGAGCAATCACTTGAGAATGCTGCCTTACTTGTTGCAGATTTGATAGACGATTGTATTGATTTTTCAAACAGGTTTGCGCCTGAACACCTGGAAGTCATGACCGCTGATGATGATAGGGTGCTTAAAGAGATTACCAATGCAGGCTCCATATTCCTTGGTCAATATACCCCGGTGTCAGTAGGGGATTATGCATCAGGTACCAATCATGTGCTGCCCACTGCCGGTTACGGCAGGATATATTCAGGGCTGAACGTGGACCACTTTATCAAGAAGTCTACTATCCAGAAGCTGAGCAGGGAAGGACTGGCCGGACTTGAAAGTACTATTACATCACTGGCTGAGGCCGAGGGTTTACATGCTCATGCCGAGGCTGTGAGAAAAAGGCTGGATTGATGTACCAAAACAGAACTTGGTGTATCAAAACAGAACTTGATGTATTCAATGAATTGTTTCACAGCAGTTTGTGGGTCTTTGTCTGTTCCGTTTTTTTTGTAGTATCCTGAATTTCAAAGTGTTCATGCCAGATATGAACACCCGTATCTACTCACCAGACCCAAGCAGCCATTTCCAGATAGGAACATACGTTATCCCGTCTTCTGATCTTTCAATATTCATTGTAAGCAGTATCAGTTCTGAAACTCTTCCCTTAAAGTATTCTTTAAATTCAAGCAATGCTTTGATCTCTCTTTCATCTATAACATCAGTGTAAGTGACATTAATTCCAGTCAGGGTATTATCCCTATTCCTTACAACAAAATCCACCTCTCTGCGACCTTTCCAGTAATATATATCAAGATCTCTTCTTTTCAGTTCGATAAAAGTGCTGTTCTCTGCAAGTCTACCTTCGTCAGATGAGAATTTGAAAGACGCCGCATTCCGAAGACCATTGTCAATGCAATAAATTTTTCTTGGTTTCTGGATGGCTAATGACGTTTTTATGGAATACGAAAAAAAGTTAAGTTGGTAGATAAGGTACGCCTGTTCCAAATATAGGAGATATTCCTTTACACTACTTACAGACAACCCTATTGCTTTTGATATTTTCATGTAGCTCAACAGGGATGAGATATTTGTAAGGGAATAGTTCGCCAGTTCGATCATTTTTGAACTTTCCCTTATTTTTTTGCTCACTACGATATCCCGCAAAAGGATGCTGTCGAAGTATTCATATAGCCGCATGTGGTTTATATCCGCATCATCTCCCAGGACAACCTCGGGAAACCCACCATTGTTCAGGTAGTTCAAAAAATGGTGAACAACTTCACTTCTTTGCACATCTGTGTCTTTAAGCTCGAACCCCACAAATCCCAGATATTCCCTGAATGATAACGGATAAACGGTCTTTGAGATGATCCTGCCAGTTAGCAGTGTTGGCAGCTTATCAGAAAGCATCGAACTATTTGAACCGGTTATTACGAATTTGATATCAGTGTCATAGAGGTCGTAATATTTTTTAAGCCATTTTTCCCAGTTTTCTATGTTATGGATCTCGTCTAAAAATATGTACTTTTTACCTGCCGGATTTTTTATTTCAATGTAGTTCTCGAATATCCTGTCAAGTATGCTGATGCTTTTATCTTCGAACGGTTCATCCAGATTGAAATACAGTATATTTGTCGGAGCAATCCCGTTCTCGATCAGGTGATCTATTAGCTGGTATAGTACTGTTGATTTTCCACCCCTGCGTACACCGGTTATGCAGATGATCTCTTTTATGTCCAGCAGCTTTGTGATGTTGCCCAGTGTTTCAGGTCTTAAAATACGTGTTTTTGATTTGGGGACCCTGCCATATAGCCACCATGGATTCCATCGTTTTATTATTTCCTTCATATCATTATATTTGGTATTTAACTGCATAAAACCTTCTGTTATAATGGAAGGTTTTTGTATCAAAGCCACATACATAATGAAAGGTTTGATGAATAAAATCTACCATCGTAGTGGAGATTTAATCTGGATAAAGCAAAAACCTTGATTGTTTTAATAAGAAGATATTGTTTATCGAGTGAAAGTGGAAAGTTGGGTTTTAGGCAAAAATACCGAAATGTTTAGTAATTCAGTAAGTGAATATATGGAAATGGTTGCTGGAGTGATGTCAAATGTTGTGTATGGAAAGTAATATTTGGTCCTGATAAAAAATGAGATTGAGAGGCATTGAACCCTTCAAAATTCTCCACTCTTATTTCCTTCCTGAATATACTGCAATCAGTATTCCCATAATCCCAAGCATTAGCCCGAATCCTGGTATCCCCTTGTCCGAGATCCAAGTAGCTTCAGGCGTAGGTGTGGAACCAGCTACAGTACCAAGATCAGGTGTGGCAACAGGTTCTACGTCACCAGAGTCCCCAACAGACCCCATTATCATAAAGGCAGAGAATCCCGGAGTCGGCGATGAATACTGGTAGTATCTGCCTGCCTGCCTGGTCATTGTGGTCTTAAGGGCCTGCCAATTGCCGTCGTGGTGTCTGTACAGAATGACTGAAGCCGGGTCTATATTGTTCTCTTTGAACCAGCTTGCAGGTACCTGGAATTTGATAACTGAACTGGACAACTTACCTTCAGACCATCCAAGGTTTCCAACAAATATATTGAAATACTTGTATATTACACCGTTAGGTGGGTCAGTGGTTATACTGCCTGGCTGGCCGTGGAGAACTTCCATCTTCACTGCCACCAGGCCATAGGTTTTTTCGGGTGTAACTTCAACTGAAGTTACTACATTGTTGAAGTTGTAGGTAGCAGAATCACCAGCTCTAAGATATATCCTTAAGAAGACTGTTTCTTCTACATTCTCAGGCTCATCGCTCATGCCACCACCTCCTCCGCCACCGCCGCCATTGGAGGAGGAAGGAGTGTAGATGTTGATAATATTTTGATTGAAAGCTACCAGTCTTTCACCAGATTCATAGGCACACACAAGCAGGTAGTAGTCGCCAGTATTCAGGTCGTTGGTAGTGAGTGAAAAGGATGCACTTGTTGAATCTGTATCATCTGTAAAGGATACTGTGCCATTTTCAGGACCGATTACAGTTTCTATTATTTCCTGAAGCTTTGTTGTGTTTAAGCTGGTAAGGTTTATTCCCGTAAGTTCGCCCTTCTCGACAAGATCTGCCCCATCAATAGTAAGATTGGTCTGGTCCCTGGTACCATTGAACTCAAATCTCAATGTAGCCTCGTAAGCGTCCTTATGTACCAGGATTGCACCGTAGATATAATTGCCCTGATCAGCATCGGTAAGTTTTATCTGAACAGGCACAATATAATTGGTTTTTGCACTTGTTGGCGCTGTTACTACAGATTCGTACTTTAATACCTGAACTGTTGTGGTGGAAAGTATGGAAAGATCATTTGGATTTGTAAGGTGGGATGAGTTTAGCAGGACAAATATTACATAATCGCCAGCCTGCTGAGAACCGAAACTAATACTGGAATTGTCTCCAGTGCTGTTAAGAGAATAATTGATTCTTTTTAATGAATCATTCAATAAATTGCGGAAAATAGTAGTATTTCCATCAACGGCATCGTTTATAATATCCCATACTTCATCAGGAGTGGAACTTACAAGATAAATATCTATACTAAGATCAGCAAAGTGGCTTGAGCCAAAAAAACTCAAATTCATTTCATTGTTACCGCTTACATTTGTATATATGGAATGGCTGGAATACGGATACTCAATCAGGTGATCCGAATAATTGTCCACACTGGCTGTAATATTTATAGTCTTGCCGTTACGCGTAAAATTGCTATTATTTACGCCATTGAAAACGAGATTCAAAGCAGGTAATGTTACAGGTGTGCCGCCGCTTAATTTGATCCAGTTACCTTCCATTGGTGATTCGTTATGATTAGCAAATGACACATTTTCAGTGGAATTGATACTGATATTGAGCAAGTACGAACCATCCATAGCTGAACCGGCTGCATCCGGAATTAAAAAGAATATAAACACTGTAAATAAAATAACGTATAATCTACCCAATTCTAAACCCACCTATGAAGATATTATATTAATAATTTTATATGGTTGAAGAATTTATTAACTATATCAATAAGTATATTCATAATAAAAATACTTATCGTATTCAGTATTTTTTCCTCATGATAAATATTACAATTATTAATCCTAAAACCCCTGTGCTTATCTCGAAACCTGTGGTTTTACTTGTACTTTGCGTTGGTTTTGTTTCATGGGATTCAATGGTTTGCGGCATCAAACCAGATTCTAAATCATTAGTTGATGTTGGCTGGACAATTCCTGATCGTTTTGCCTTTCCGGTAATTGCAAATGAAGAAAATTCCGGTGTTTGTGCATCAAAGTACAGATTATCTTCATCATCCCCCATCTTTTCAGTATCAAGGCGGTTCCACTGCACATCATTGTATCTATTTAACCTGATAGTATATTCGTCAATGTTATTCTCAGTTACCCATGATTTTTCTACAAAGAAGTTAATAGTAGGACTGGCAATATTTTCCGGGTTTGCCCATCCAAGATTCCCTACCCCGATATTCAGATTCTTATATACAATATCCGGCGGGGTACTGTCAACCAATGTTGAGGTATGATCCAGTATTTCCACTTTTGAAGCAATTGTACCTGAATTAGTCAAACCAGTAAAGTTGATATATCTGACAACGTTACCGTCCAGATGAAAATAATAACTTACATTCGAGTCTTTTGTCACGTATTCCCTCTGGGTTTCTGATATAAGTATATTTTCAAAGGTTTCAAGACTTGCACCACCTCCACTGCTTCCTCCACCGCTGCTACTTTCATCAGGTTTTGGAGAAAGAGTTATTGTTTTAGCCAGACCACCCGCATTTAATTGAAAATCGCCAATGGGTATAGAATTTGTAGCATAACTATATACAAAATTACCGCTGGCATCAGCATCAATATACTGAACCGCTGTAATATCAAGTGTGACATGGGATGTACCGGCCGCTGGTGTACCATCCATCTGAGCACTATAAATACCAGGTTCCAAATTGGAGTGTGATACAGTTGCAATACCTCCTGTGGCAACAGCATTTTTTCCCCACCATAATGATAACTTCAATCTAACGTTAAGATCTACAACATCCCTGGCAGTCACCGAAAGAGTATTTGAACCGGACGGAATCTCAATACCGTCAATTCTATACAAATAGATCCCATCCGATGGCGATACGATTTTTTCAAAAGAAACTACTACGTTCACCGATTCATCTGGTGATGCAGTGCCGCTAATAGTGATCGTATCCCCTACAACAGGGTTCTCAGGCGTTACAAATAATTCGGATACTGTTGCACTTGCAGGGGGTAACAATACAGTGGCAATTAAGAAAAAGCAAAATAACCGATATAACATGAATAGTTATGCTCCTATATTTTATACTTTGAATAGCTAAATTTAATAAATGTGTCACACAATTTTTTTGACGATATCTTAGTAATATAACTTTCTGATTGTATTTAATATATATCGTTCTGTACTCAAACAACTTTGATAGTCGGTGAACAGTTTCCTGTAGTATAGCGAGAAATACCCCCGGTTTTGATGAATAGCGTGTTTTGATTTCATACAAACTTACCATGCCTTGAAGATACTTCCTGATGCGGGCATCTATAATAATTTGAGAGTGTCCTGTATTTCATGAACTGATGTCTTCATATGTCTGATTCTTGAAAATCATGGTTTTGCCTCCTGGACTCTATGACATTTTTTTATAAATTATATTACTTTCAATCCGCTCTTTCTCTCAAAGTATAAATGGGGGCAAATGATTTAGAACACGGATTTCACGGATCATACGGATGCACACGGATACGATTGATTTGGTTTTCGTGTTCAATCTGAAAGGAGAAAACAAAATGCTTCACGCCGAATTAACAGGTAAAATCATCAGTTCGTTTTTCGAAGTATATAACACACTTGGTTACGGGTTTTTGGAAAAGGTTTACGAAAATGCTCTTATATACTACTCCGCAAGTATAATTTGGAACTCTATATGACTGCCACAGAGCTCACAGAGAGCACAGAGAGGGGAGTTTGGGGCGGAAAAAGCATCTCTGTGTTCTCTGTGCTCCCTGTGGCAGAAAGTTACAAAAAACAGATACAGTTTAGTATAATCGAATTGAAACGAGCAGGGTTTAATGTTTTACAACAACAAAATATCAAAGTCTACTATGAAAATCAGGTAGTTGGAAACTATTTCGTAGATATTATTGCTGACCAGATAATCTTAGAGATCAAATCTGCTGAAGGTCTAAAAGAAGAAAATAAAGCTCAGTTGATCAATTACATTAAAACCACTGATAAAGAAGTCGGGCTATTATTAAATTTTGGTAGAACCCCGGAATTCAAAAGAGTGATATTTACGAATGACAGGAAAGAATGATTTGAATCCGAAATCCCAAATCCGTGCGTATCCGTCGAATCCGTGGCATCCGTGTTCCTTCTTCTTTGATGAATACTATTTCATAAATCAATAAATTCAATTAATATACAGGTCACGATTTATAGGACACTACCAATAATTTGCATTAGATGTTAGAAAAATGAACTTCGGGTATGTCCATTGAAATTACTGATCATATATGGACTTTGAGAGGGTTACTCATATATCCATATCATAAGATACCAGCCAATTATGAGAACAATACAAATAAATACATAATTGTTAAATAGATTCAACAAGATTTACAATTTCAACAGATGCATTATAAAAAAATTATCCCTTCAGATATTTTTATTATCATTGCTTATACAATATTAACTGTAATTTTTATTATAGTTCCACCTTTGAGTAATACATGGATCCGTACTGTGCTGGGACTTCCTATGGTGTTGTTCTTTCCAGGGTATGCCCTGATTGCAGCTTTGTTCTCGAAAAAGGACGACCTGGACGGGATAGAGAGAATTGCTCTCAGTTTCGGGCTGAGTATCGCCGTGGTACCGCTCCTTGGCCTTGGCCTCAACTACACACCTTGGGGAATAAGGTTGATACCCATACTTGTCACACTTGTAATCTTTACACTGATCATGTGTGCGATAACAATATACAGGCGCTCAGAACTGCCTGAGGGAGAGGTGTTCTCAGTACCATTTACAGCATTTTTTGCATCAATACATGAGGAAATATTTACAAAACCCGAATCAAGGGTTGATAGGATCCTGACCGTAATACTGGTGATCTCAATAATTGCGTCAGTTGTAATGCTGGTATATGTGATAGTCACACCCAAACAGGGTGAGAAGTTCACTGAGTTCTATATCCTGGGGCCTGGCGGAATGGCTGATGATTATCCCGTTGAATTCATACTGGGTGATAGCGGCACAGTGATCGTGGGTGTAGTGAACCATGAATATGCGCTGATAAATTATTCACTGGCCTTGGTACTGGAAAATGAATCGCTTAACAGGAATCAGGAGATCATGCTGGCCCATAATGAAACCTGGGAGCAGCCTGTGACGTTCACGCCTGACAGAGCGGGAACTGATATGAAACTTCAGTTTTTACTTTATATGGAAAATAATTTTACTGTGCCATACAGGGACCTGCATCTGTGGATCGATGTTTCGGAGGTGCAATATGGAATATGAAAATACTCAACTGGGAATTCCAAAATCAACGGAAAAATCAGTGAAATATCAAAATATTTTGCTAATGCTGCCAGTACTTCTGATCATACTGGCAGAGCTACTGTTATTTTCAGGGAAGATGCAATATTCCATATGGGTGCATGTATTTGTGCTGATAGGCCTGGCAATGGCCACTGTATATACCGGTGATACATACCTTTTCAAGCCGTACCAGGCATTGATGCTGCTGCCATTGCTGCGGCTGGTCAACATATCCATGCCCATATTTTTTGATATGACCTTATATTTGTATATTTTCATATACACACCCCTGATCATCCCGGTCTATATTATTGCGGTCCACCAGGGATTTACTTTTGAACAGTTAGGATTTACTTTTAAATACTGGAAGCTGATCATACCGGTATCAGTGATCATTGGTTTTACCATCGCCCTGGGAGAATATTATTTAATTCATGCAGGAACCCTGATCCCGGACCTGTCTTTCTGGAACATTCTAAAACTCTCTGTAGTGATGATCATATTTATCGGATTAATTGAGGAGCTTATCTTCAGGTCTATACTCCAAACCCGGCTGGAAGAGTCAATGGGCATGTTTTCAGGTCTTATAGTTGCCAGTATATTATTCGGTGTACTTCACTCGGGATACGGCACATTCTATGAAATGTTATTCGTATCGTTAGCAGGACTTATTATGGGCTATATATTCCAGAAGACCAGAAGCCTTCCATTGATCGCCTTGACCCATGGTATGGTAAATATATTCCTGTTCGGCCTGATACCACTTTTGGGGCCGACACTGGGCCTTGTGTAAACAGGCTGTCTCAAAACTAAAATTCATCTGGAAAATAAAGTTAATTAAGCCTTAAAATCAAAATTAAGACCCTATAATTCCCAAAATTTGACAGAAAACGATTAAAACAAAACAGACTAACAGGGGATAGATACTCAAGTTCAGAGAGGAGTTTAAAGCCCTGTTCCATTTATCAGATGCAGAGAGTATCTCTTTGGCTGAGAGTAATACAATTAGTGCAATAACTGCCAGTACACCATATTCCGGAAGACCTATGGGTGTTGTTAACGAAATCGCAGTGGTTGTTGCTGCAGTGGTTGTTGCTGCACTAGTTATTGTTGCACTGGTTGTTGCAGATACTACACTTGTGAGCATTTTTTTATACAAACTCCTTTAATAATCAATATTGTACCAATGATTTTTATTGTACGAGATATTTCTTATCTTTATCCCTAATCTTATTATCATAATAATGGATTAACACCATAAATATGTATCGTTTAATAACCTAAAATTTGAGATGAAAGAACACAAGTGAACATATATCTATACACTTCTGATCTGTTCCATAGGTTTGATCGTTGATAGCCGCCAGATGGTTGCCAGGGTTGACAATAATCCAATAATGACTGCCATTGAAAAGCCTAATAACATAATCTTAGTATCAAGAACCAGCAATTCATCAAGACCTGTTATTCTTTTTACTACCTGATTTATTATTTCAGCAACCGGCACGCTTAATAATATACCAGATATTCCTCCAATAATCGAAATAAATAACCCTTCGAACCCAAAGTTCCTTGCAATGGACAGCCTGGAAAAACCAACTACCTGCAATATCCCGATCTCTTTTTTCCTTTCATTTAATGATAAAAGCATTGTTAATATGATAAGGGAAGTACCCATTACTATAGCCAGTATCACAATAGAAAAGGCTGAGACTATGAAAAAACCGTTCTGCTTTATTATATTATTTAAAAACTCCCTGTTCGTACTTACCTGGTATTCAGGATATTGTTCCTGAAGATCATTTTTTACCTGTTCTGCCGTATTTACGTCATTTAGCCGCACGATGATCATTGATGCACTGTCATGATAATGATTCCCGGTAATAAGCTGGAATTCGGGGAATGGGAAGATCACCATAGCATTGAGACTGAAAGTGGAGAGCGAATCCGAGATACCAACCACTTTGAATTGCCTGTTCCTGGCATCTGATATGGTCTTACCGGCAAAGATGGTATCACCAACCTCAACGCCCAGAAGATGTGCAGCCCTGGAATCCACCAGCACTTCACTTATGAAGGGACCGTCGTATGTGCTGCCATTATACAATGTGCTTGTAGAAATTGGCGCACCAGAGGATATTGTTACTAGAGGACCACCTGTATCCACACCAAGCCCAAATACAGCCTTCGGATCCTCTCCTTCTTTATGTGCATATACAATTTCAGTAAGTAAGGGGGTTGACACATTGACCCTGGGATCTGCCAGTATTTGTGTACTTATTTGGTGAACGTCACTGATCCTGGCCTGCGAGGATTGGATATACTGGGTCTTAAGGTCAACAGGCCGTCCTTTCATCCAGAGGTG
>Ga0255427_1064_pt1 | contig 23539 bp, 15 predicted proteins | sample ANMaggSeSYBR02D9_FD_182671 | JGI IMG/M metagenome (GOLD analysis project Ga0255427, IMG submission 182671) | Sediment cell enrichment communities from methane seep in Santa Monica Basin, California, United Staets - ANME aggregate JGI... | ecosystem: Environmental > Aquatic > Marine > Cold seeps >... | reverse complement strand
CGGAGAGTATGCCCCTTTGTGTGGTGCGCTCTTCTTTTCGGACATTGTCAGCTTTGTCAACTTAATTACCAACCGAAGGGCCTCGTTTACAGCCTTATCATTTGGAAAAGTATCCATTACATCTCTGTCCAATAGAACCAAATTGGTACCTTCCTGGAAACGGTCTGCATATTTGCCTTGGACACCGTTTTTGAGCAGTTCACGGAGATCGTATTCAGGACGAAGATCGTCACTTTTGTCGTCTTTGGATTTCTTCTTCATATGCCTCTCGCTCTGCACGGGTAAGCCGTCGTGCACTTATGATGCGGATTCTCTCGCCACGTTCAGTATGAGCTACCATCAGAAGCCTGCCTGCGGTCGAGAATCCAAAGGTTATAAACCGATCTTCCTCATCGGAATGATCAGGATCAAAAATAGTGATATCCAACGGGTCCCGCAAGACAGTAGCAGCTTCTCGAAAAGCAATGCCGTGCTTCCTCAAGTTCATCTTTGCTTTGGCGGGATCCCATTCGAATTGTATCATTCCTTAAACCTCATTTCTTAAAGGGGCAATTTAAATGTTAAGAAATAAATCAACGATATTAGCTATCCAAATATTATTTCTTGATTTGCATCGTATATGAATATGACGCTATTTTTCATAAAAAAGTAAGAAGACTGTTAGATCAGGCAAGCGACGTCATTTTTTCCTTTAATATATAGTTTTCGGCTAAATATCAAATTCAAAAACACTTAATAATCGCCATTTAAATTATTATATATTCAGGCGGGGATTGCAAGTTAATGTCAACTATGTTAATTTTATTGTAGTTGTTCTCGGCTTGAAATTAGAAAGTAGAAATTGGGAAGAACAGTGCAAAAGCATGAAGGCCAAATTTCCAATTTCTAATTTCAATGTTCCGTGAACGCTTACATTTTATTTTAGGTTTCAATTTATTGCGAGCAATTTCAATAAGATTTTGCTAAATATTAAGCTTGAGTTTTCAAAAGGAGATATGTGTGCATAAAGTTTTATTCCTTCCTCACAATAAAGAAATAATGGTTAAGGATGGAGAAAACCTCATCCGTGCCGCCATGGAAGCGGGAGTACATATTAATGCCTCATGCGGTGGGGAGGGTGTTTGTGGAAAATGCCGGGTCATCATTGAAGAAGGAAAAGTTGACGGAGGAATATCTGAGAAATTAAACGAAGAGGATATTTCCAAAGGATACCGCCAGGCCTGCTTGAGCACCATAATAAGCGATATAGTTGTCCGTGTTCCCATAGAATCAGAGATAGATGCCGGCGTGCTTAATATGCAGAGTACCCCGCGGCGGGCTGCACTTATAAAGGAAATAAATCTGGAGGATTTAAAAGAAAAAGGTCTTTTCATACCTCCTGTTGAAAAAAAATACCTTAAGCTTTCCGAGCCTACTGCACAGAATAACAGGCCGGATATAACCAGAATAGTTGGCTATCTTAGAAAAATTTATAACAAGCATCATCTGGAAATTGAACTTTCTGTTATTCGAAAAGCACCAGACGTAATAAGGGAAAAAGCGTTTAAAGCTACAGCGATAATAGCCAACCCTGTCCACGAAACCGGTCTTACACGTATTATAAATATTCAGCCGGGTAATACTACTGACAGTAATTTCGCTATAGCCATGGATATTGGTACTACAACAATATATGGCCAATTGATTGATCTTAAAACCGGCTGTGTCCTGTCAAATTATGGCGATTTTAATGGACAGATAAGTTATGGCGAAGATGTTATAAGCAGAATTGTGTATGCCGAAAAACCAGGAGGACTGGAAAAACTTCATAATGTTGTTATACAATCTATTAACAAGATAATAGACCGAATAATAAAACAGGCCGATGTTGATACTGACGATATTTCGGCTATAACGCTGGCAGGAAACACAACCATGACCCAGCTCTTGCTGAAGGTTAATCCCAAATATATAAGACGTTCTCCATACGTTCCAGCCACAGCTTTATATCCGCCGATAAAAGCGGTAGCTTTGGGAATAAATTTAAGTGACCATGTTACAGCACTGGTTTATCCTAATGTCTCAAGCTATGTGGGCGGAGATATTGTAGCCGGCGTCATGGGATCGGGGATGTACCTTTCTGAGGAAATTACTCTTTACATGGATATAGGGACTAATGCGGAAATCGTTATCGGCAACAAAGATTGGCTTGCCTGTGCTGCCTGTTCTGCGGGTCCGGCATTTGAAGGAGGCGGCATAAAATTTGGAATGCGTGCCACAAAAGGAGCTATCGAAGATTTTTCCATAGATCCTTTTACCCTGGAGCCCATGAACATAACTATTGGGAATGTCAGGCCAAAAGGCATCTGCGGTTCAGGGCTTATCAATATAGTGGCAACTATGTTTGAAATGGGTATTATTGATAATCTTGGTAAATTTAACCACGAACTTGATACAAATCGCATACGTCAGGTTGATGGAATATATGAATATGTACTTGCTTTCGCTCATTTAACCCGGATAGATAGAGATATTGTTCTCACAGAGCCGGATATAAATAACCTTATACGGGCAAAGGGCGCCATGTACAGCGGATGTATGACTCTTCTTGAAGAGGTGGGTCTCAGTATTAATAATATTGACCGTATTATTCTGGCCGGAGGTTTTGGAAGCTATGTAGATTTGGAAAAGGCCATGATCATAGGACTGTTGCCTGAAATAGATCCTGATAAAGTTACTTTTATCGGCAACGGATCGCTCATGGGGGCAAAAATAAGTTTGCTCACAAACCGCATCAGAAAAGATGTGGTAGAGGTGGCAAGAAAAATGACAAACTTCGAGCTTTCGGAAACCGCCTCTTTTATGGACAATTACGTGGCCTCTCTTTTTTTACCTCACACAAATATAAGTCTTTTTCCAAAACTAAGAACGCGCCTTGAAGCTCGAAAGAAAGGAGAGGGGGTTTGAAAATAAAGTCAAAGGCCCTTGAAGTAAATATAGCCGACTATCATATTGATGTCGCTATAGATGCCAAATATTCAGTCCTTCAGGAAGTCATGTCCAAGTATTATGGGCTTATGGATGGATTGAATACCTTTCTTAAAGAGCTTTCTCATCCCTACAAAAATTGGAAATTTATTATACAGGAAGCAAGAAGTTATTCTCTGGACTATTTCTATCTTTTAAAAAACCATCCAAAAGGCCATGAAGCTGCAGCTCTTTTTGTAAATATTTTTACGACCGCAATTAAATCAAGTGACGAAAAAGACACAAAAGCCGACGGGGCTGACAATTTGCTAGTCTTTCTGCAGAAAATCATTAAAGACTCCGGCCCTGATATCAAAAGATTTATGCCGGTAATCAATGACTCATTTGATCACATCAGGAATTACAATGATGAAATCTTTTTCCTTTTTATTAAAAGTTTCTATCAAATTAAAAAGCCGGCCAAAGACCTTTTAACATGTTCATCTGAAATAAATATAAGCTATAAGCCAATCAATCTGCTTTTATTAAAATATTTTAAGCACTCATATTCATACTGGCTGAGCGAGGAAGACCCTCAGGCCTGGTTTGAAAAAGAAACGGATATGATTGATAACGACTTGGATTTAAAAGAAATTTTTAATGGAATATCCCATGACCAAATTAAACAATGGAATCTCGATCTGGATGATATTGCCCGGGAAAAAGAAATTGATTCTGAAGAACTTTTAAAAAGCCTCCTGCAACTGCCCGGATACAAAGAAATTGCTGAAATATACAGGCAAATTCCTCACAAGCTTCTTCAAAAAGGAATCAATGCCTGCGAAGGAAACAGATGGAAACTTTTGTTCCTTTTCCATATTATGAATACTTTAGGACTGTGTATGCTGCATGAGGAAGCTTTAAGGGATATAAACAGAACTGTAAGCTGGCTTATAGAACATGAGAAGTACTATAATATAGACAAGCTTATTGATAAAACTTTTTCTATTTTAAAAACTCGAACAAGCAAGTTTCCCGCCGTAGTTCTGAACTGCGTACTGAATATGGGTAAGGGTGTTTACAAAACAGATGAAATTGATCTGGTTAATCTTTTTATTGATTCAGCAATCGATCTGGGCTTTCAATCTCCAATGATAGAAGGCGTTGGAAACGACTGGCAAGTAAAAGTCAACAGCACTCATATCAGCAATATAAGAACCTGGTTAGAGCTGATCGAGCTTAACCCGAAATGGTCGGCAAATCTTTTTTCCTGCCTTATAATCAATCTTTCTATCAGCGGTGTATTTATCAAAGATACCGATCTGTTCCCAAGAGATATTACAAAATTATTAAATAGCGATATTAAACCGGCATATAATCTTGCCAAACAGTTGATGAGGCTGTTTCCGGTATATTTTAATGATATTGGTGCTGAAGGAAAACTGAGAGACATTTCTACTGATATCGACGATATAATCGGCAGAAAAGATGTGCTTGTCCATTTTCTGCGGAAACAAAGCCATGTTGAAAGCAACAACCTGATAATCAGCTTTATGGAAGCTGTCCTTAATTTCTGGAAGACCAGAAAAAAAAGCCTTCTTGAGCCATTTGTCCCGCCAAGCATTTATAGCCAAATCACCACTAAGGGGCCATATATTGACGGTGTTCACCTTGCAATGACAAGACTTGAGCAAAAAGGTTTTAACTTGCCTGCTGACCTCATTGCCATAAAAGATGAAAAAATAAAGGAAATTTTTGCAGATATTAAAGAAGTGCCGCAAGTAGATCTGGAAAGGCTGAAACTCGCAATATCTTTTTATAAACTTTTAAACCAGAAATACAATCTCGATTTTATTGAAATGGATCATTATATTGCGCAGCTTAAAGTAGAAGCCTTTCCGCATTTGGACAGGCTGAAAAGAGCTCTGGCTGAGCCAAGGCTCAAGAAAAAACTTTCCATGCTGATTGATTATATTGAATTGTTAAAAAATCTGATTTTATCACATAAATCATATGAAGCCAGAGAAGATATTTATAAAAAAAGACATATCACTGTGGATATACCATCGATGTATGGATACTACCATGAATTGAAATTTGATGCACTTGGTCTTACTTTCCGAATAGAATCTCTGGTGAATGTTCTTTTTGAAGAACTTATTCAAAATATTGACCTCAGCCTTATAACAAGAGCCACATTTTACCAGATTTACGACCGCTTAATTTTGTTTGACAAGGCATTAAAAGTAAATGGAATTTCTTCGGTTGAAATGGAACGTCAGATAGAATTTCTAGCCCATTCACTTGCAACAAGAGGATTTACTTTTACTCAGTACGTCGATATATTTAAAGGATTTGCCGGAGCGGTAAAAAATATAATAAATGACTATTTTAACAACATCCACGAAGAGAATTTAACAAGAATTTTAAATCAGATATCAATCGACCAGATACTACCCAAATACCTCCCAAAGGAAGGCATGGCCGACCATGAAAAGCTGAAACACAGAATATCTGAAATCTTTTTGCGAGACAGAACATCTCTTGCGCTTGGACTTAGACAGCTAGACGTTTTTTTAACTAGAATACTAAACACCCTCTTCCAGCAATCCGACAAACTACCCAAAGATAAAGTTCACCTTCTGCTTAACTATGATCCCCAAAGGGCTATGACCTCCATAGTTGACAAAAAAAGCAGGCTTTTAGGAATCATTCATCTCGGCAACAAAGGTCTTAACATAATTAAGATGAAAAATTATGGTATGCCTGTCCCCCCTGGTTTTATAATTACTACCGAGGTTTTTCGTTGTAGAGAAATAGTTGACAGCTATCCACCGGCTGAACAAAATTTTAGAGAACAGGTCGCTAAAAATATATCTGCTCTGGAAAAGCTCAACGGCAAATCTTTTGGAGATCCAGCCAACCCTTTGCTTCTTTCAATTAGAAGCGGTTCTTCCATATCTCAGCCCGGCATGTTGGATACTTTTCTCAATGTCGGGATTAATGAAGAAATAGTGGAAGGCATGGCCGCCCGAACCGGAAATGCCTGGTTTGCATGGGACAATTATCGCAGATTTCTTCAGTGCTACGGGATGTCTTTTGATATTGCAAGAAACGCATTTGACGCAATCATAGGTGATTTTAAAAAAAAATCAGGATTGCCCTATAAAAGAAATTTTAGCGGCGAACAGATGAGAGAGATTGCGCTGACCTACAAAAAAACTATAAACGATGCAAAAATTGATATTATAGAAGATCCTTTAGAGCAATTGCACCTGACCATTAAAAAAATCTTTGGTTCATGGAATTCATCAAAAGCAAAAACTTACCGTAAAATTATGGGCATATCAGATGACTGGGGTACTGCCGTCACCGTTCAGGAAATGGTTTTTGGAAATCTTTCCAGTTCATCCGGCAGCGGCGTGATCTTTACACACAATCCCAGATGGTCCGGCGACAGCCTGAGATTGTGGGGGGACTTTACCCTTGGAAACCAGGGAGAAGATGTGGTGTCAGGACTCGTTAATACCTTCCCTATCTCTATTCATCAGCAGGAAATAGAAATGAGGGAGACCGACATAACACTTGAAACACATTTCCCCGAAATTTATAAGGCTTTAAAAGAATTGGCCAATGAACTGATCTATAAAAAAGGTTGGACTCCGCAGGAAATAGAGTTTACTTTTGAAGGTCCTTCAAAAAAAGATTTGTACCTGCTTCAGACTAGGGACATGGCAATGAGAGAAAGAAAAAAGGTACTAACTTTTGACCCTGAAGAAATAAATAAAGCAAAATATCTGGGCAGTGGTATAGGGGTAAGCGGAGGAGCAATGAACGGCAGGGTGGTCTTCACTCTGGAAGATATTAATAAATGGAAAAAATCCGAACCAAAAACATCTTTGATTCTTGTCAGAGGAGATACTGTCCCTGATGATATCAGAGAAATTTATGCGGCTGATGGTCTTGTAACAGCGCGCGGAGGTTTAACTTCCCATGCGGCAGTTGTTGCTCACAGGTTGGGGAAAACATGCGTTATCGGTTCAGGCAATCTGGTATGTAATGAAACAGAAAAAAGCTGCCGCTTTAATCAGTTATTTTTAAAATCAGGGGATTATATAAGTATCGAGGGGCGGGAAGGTTCGGTTTATCAAGGTAAAATAAAAGTGAAGGAAAATTAGGCATCCTTCACGACAAGTCAAAAGTAGTTTACACTTTGTTGATCTTGTATTTTGGCAGTGAAATTTGAAACTAGAAATTGGAAATTGGAAAAAATACAAAGATGTAGATGCGTTACCTAATTTCAAATTTCCAGTTTCGACATCGGCATTCAATTCGACAATACACGCTTTTTCAAAAAAAGTGTAAACTGGTGAATGAGGATGTCGAAAATTAATGCACTATTTCAGGAGGATCAAGATGGGGATGAAACTTGGCGTAAATGGATTTGGAAGAATCGGAAAACTTACTGTATGGCACCATGTAGCCAGAAAATACTTTGATGAAATTATAGTTAATATCGGACGGGAGGCTGGCACATCCATTGAGGATATTGCCCATTATGCAGGCAGGGATTCAAATTACGGTCTGCTGCACGGTTTTCTTTATGGTCAAAAAGCTGAACCTGTTATTCATGATTTGGATGAAAAAAACGGCAGCATGACAATTGATGGTATAAGGGTCAAGTTTTTAAGGACTTCCCGGAATCCGCTCGACATTGGCTGGAAAGATCATGGTGTTAATCTGGTAGTTGACACAACCGGGCAATTTCTTGACCCAACCCTTTCTTCAGACCACCCCAAAGGAGCCTTAAGAGGACATTTTGAGTCAGGAGCAGAGAAAGTTATAGTTTCAGCTCCATTTAAAATCAAGGATACAGGCAAACCAATGCCCGAAGATACTGTAACAACAGTAATGGGAATAAATGATAATGATTATGATCCCAGACGACATAAAGCGATTTCAAATGCATCCTGTACTACTACTTGCCTGGCTCATATGATGAAACCTATTCTCAACTTTTTTGGTTATAAAAAAATTCTTTCTGCCTCAATGGCAACTGTTCATGCAGTCACTGGGTCACAGGAAGTTCTTGACCGTCTGCCAAAAACAGGGACAACCGATCTGAGAAAAAACAGAAGCGTAATGAATAATATTATACTAACCACAACAGGAGCAGCCAATGCACTCAGACTGGTTATTCCTGAAATGGAGAAAATCGGGTTCATTGCTGAATCTGTAAGAATTCCCACATCAACCGGTTCTCTTATTATTTTAGTAATAAACCTTCAGGAGGAATTATCCGGTGAACCAATAAGAAGAAAATTAATAAACGATATGTATATGCAGGCGGCTGCTGAAGATCCAAAGGGATATCTGCACTATACAGACAGGCAGAATGTCTCTAATGATATTATAGGAATGCCGATTGCAGCAACAATAATTGAAGGCCATGAAACTCATACCCGAACTGCTAATGTTACAATAGATTTGAAAAAAGTGCCAGGATTAGATAAAAATGTTATTTCTTCACTGAATGATACAGTCATAAGAATTCCTGTAACTCAATGTGTTATATATGGCTGGTACGATAATGAAATGGGAAGTTATGTTAACATACTCGGTGACAGGACTGTTTCGGTAGCAGAAAATATGTGAGGAAGTACAGGTAGAAGACTGAAGGCTGAAGGCTGAAGAGTGAAGACTAAAAATTAAGGATTCAAACACCCTTCAGCCTTCTACCTTCAGCCTATCCACCTTCAGTATATCTTTCAGCCTTACAAATTCTTCTACGCTGAGAGTTTCCGCACGTCGGGTTGGATCTATGTCTGCATTTTCCAGCGCATGCATAGAGGTTTCAGCAGCAATATGAAGCTCGCTGCCTGCAAGAGCATTTTTAAGATTTTTTCTTCTCTGCCCGAATGCAGCTTTTATTACTTTATAAAGAAACTCTTCATTATCTGAATATTTCAGGCTGTTTTTAAAGGTTATCTCAAGAACCTCGGAATCAACTTTTGGTCTTGGGAAAAATTGAGAAGCCTTAATATCTGCGACTTTCTTTATTTTCGCACAATAATTGAGCATCACGGTAAGTCTTCCGTATTCTCTACAACCCGGATGAGCAGTAATGCGTTGAGCAAGTTCTTTCTGAAACATAAGAATTGCGCGACTTACAGTATTTCTGGATTTTATAAGTTTAACAAGAACCTGGGAAGAAATATTGTACGGCAGATTTCCTAAAACTAGTATTTTAGGATTGGCTTCTTCAGCAAATTCCTCAATATTAACTTTCAGGATATCTTTCTCAATTATAATAACATTAAAAAGGCTGTTTGAAGTAAGTTCTGTTTTTAACAAAGATATTATCTTATGATCCTTCTCAACTGCATAAACCTTTTTTGCTATCCGGGCAACAGGGATCGTAAGGGCTCCCAAGCCGGCCCCTATCTCTAAAATAACATCTTCCGGCATGACCCTGCAACGATTCACAATCATTTCCGAGGTAGCAGGATTTTCCAGAAAATGTTGGCCCAACTGCTTCCTGGCATGCATTTGCCAGGCGGCAAGTAGTACTCTGGGTGATGTCATATTCAAGATTTCTTTTGCAACCGAAGTTTAATAAATATTCTGCGGGTTGTAAAATAGGCCGCTATACCTGGGAGAATGCCAAGAATAATTCCGCCTGTAATCATAGCAATAGTAACATCCGCTCCCAGTTTTAACAGCTCTAAAATCGACTCATATTCTGTACCAAAAGGAGCTGAATTGCCAAGAATAGATATTCCAACATCGTAGCTGCCCTTGTAAAATAAAGGTATGGTAATAGGATTGCTGAACCATACACCGATTGCAGCGGCGGCTTTGCTCCCGCGTAAAATAAATGCCAGAGCTAAAGCAATAACTGTATGAAACGGAATGGTAGGAGTTACACTGATAAATACTCCTATAGCCATTCCAAGAGCAACATAATGTGGATCACCATTAAGCTGTTTAAATCGAGTTATAAAATGCTGGATTTTCTCCCTCAAATTCATTTAATTTTACCCTGTTTGATGGTACATTAAATTAGAGCACTTTCAGTGCGAAGTTGTGGCGCAGAGCTGTGCTTGGTTTCCATTCTCCAGCGTGGGAACGAGAGAAATCTGAGATCAAACAAATTCGACCCAAATCCGTGCGCCTACTTGAGGAAGTTGTTTCGTCTACCTTCCTTACCTGCAATACCGAATAGTTACAAAAATTACTCTAAAAGTAAATCTGAAAAGTTAATTATACAGTCAAAAAAATCTTCTTCCAGTACTTTGTTTGACAGCTCGCCTTCGTAAATCAATACAGGTCTTATTGACAGCATACCGGGAAACGGAATGCGAGATATTTTTTCGTATACTTCGGCAATTATATTTTTCTCTATTTTTCTTTTGAATTTGATTTCACAAACATACACGGTATACTTTGTCCTGATCAACAAATCAACCTGACACGCTTTTTGAGTTGCGGAACTATTCTGAAAATATGGAGTGGCAGAGAGTACTGAATTGGGATTTATCGAAAGTAGTTTAAAGATTGTCGGCGGGTCGCTGAGAACAAGATTTTCAAACTGAAATCCCATAATGCTTTCCCAATTCGTCAAATCTTCAATGCTGATATCTTTATAAATGCCGATCTTGATTCTCTCTGCAAAGGGTTCTATATATTTAAGGTAAAAACGAAGATAGTTGTCTTTCAACCGAAAACGGGCACTGCGTGTTTCTTTACCGGTCTTTATAGAGTATACCTTGTCTTTGGAAATGAATCCTGATTCAACAAGATCATTCAGATATCTGGTCATATTTCCGCTTTTGCTAATAGCAATTACAGAACTGATTTCAGTAAGAGTTTTCGCACCGGTGACCAATGATTTTACTATTTCTTTATAGGTTGCGGCCCTACGGTCAAACACATCATTAAAAATACGATCAAATTCATTGAATAATATGCCTTCTTTATAAAAACAGAGACGCTTAATGTTTTCTTCTGCTGAAAGTGCAGGGTTGATCTCTTCTAAATATCTGGGAACACCACCGGTAATTGATAGTATTTTTAATTTTTCTGTTGCAGAAATCCTTGCTGTCCTGCTTTGCCAGAACATGTTGCAGTGATGTAATGGTAGCTCTGCCGGTGTCAATTCCAGCGAGATACGGCCCATGAAACCGGTATTATTTAAAACATTATCATCAATCCAGGAAGAAACAGAACCGCACACTATAAGGATCAAATTGGGACATTTTTTGAATTTGGTATCCCAGACTATCTTTAATTGAGCAGAAAAACTACGGTCTCTATCTGCCATCCAGGATATTTCATCGAGCAAAATAACAGTTTTTTTATTCTTTTTTATGGACATTGCCATAAACAAAAAGATCTGCTGCCAACTTTCCGGTTGAAAACGCGGCATATTTGTCTGAAAGCACATCTGTTCAACGAAAATGTCCATCTGTTTCCGGTTGGTTATAGATTTATCAGGAACAGCGCCCTGAAATTCCAGAAATACATCTGCTGTTTTGCCAAATTGCTGAATTAATGTGCTTTTACCAATCCGCCTTCTGCCTTTACATACAACAAATGCAGCATGTTTTTTTATCCACAACTCATTTAATAATGATAATTCATGTTCTCTGCCGACAAACATTAGCTCCTCCAAATATAGGCTTTCAGATAATTAATTTCACTGCGTTATCAGTCGTTGACGTATAACTAATACGCCTTCCTCCTTCTGGCCTTGTGAAATTAATTATCTGAAAGCCTATATAAATGACATATTTTGTCACTAATATAACAAAAAATAGATTTTGGTGTCAAGTAAAGGCTGCAATTAAAATGTCACTAAAACAATAAATATACATTTTGGTGATACGATATAATAACAGTTTTATTAACACTAAATCGGTTTTTTTGTTGTTTAGTGACGTGGACGAAATAGCTTCCCCAAGTAGGCGCACAGATTTTGGTCGAATTTGTTTGATCTGACCGCCATCGCACTTGTTATAATAAAATAATATGCTTCTGCTCCAACAAAAAATATAGCGGACAAGCCGGCTTTCGCATAGCACAAGGGCAGGCACAAAAGTTGATGGAATAGTGCGGGCTTGTGGCGCAAAACTTTGCCTGGTTCCCATGCTCCAGCGTGGGAATCGTTCCCACGCTGGAGCATGGGAACGAGAGGAAGCTGTGATGCATAGTTGCGGAAGTTATTTTGTCCACATTCCTGAGTACCATATGTGTTGAATTGGGCTACAAACGTAAGGCGGGACAGCCTGCAAATTCAGTTAGTTAGCAATTCATTAGATTTTGCTTGATTGTGGAATTGCCATAGAGCCAAAATGGCGGAAAGTGTACCGCTTTAAGTTGGTAGCCGTCGTTTATAATGGTGGTGTCAGCGGAAACAATAGCATGCATTCAAACAATATCCTTCTTAATAAAGCAATACCAAAGAAACCAAACATCGCCATATTGCACCACAACATTAATGATTTAAGTATACTTTTGCTTGGGAAAACCTATTGGAATAACAACCCTAATAGAGCGCTTGTTTATACTGTAAAAGACAAAGAATTCTCATCGTTATACCTCATTCTCAGAAAAATTAAAGATACGCTAATTCCTAATATATATCCAAAAATAAGAACGTATCTTAATGTTGGTGCTTTGTTAAAGAGCAAAAAAGATGAATGGGCCGAAATCAGAGGCAAAAAGATAGAAATAGATAAGGCTCGTATTCTGTCTGATTTTCAAAAAAGTTTACAAACATTTGTTTACATATGTAAAACGTACCATATACTTCCAGTACTTATGATTCAAGCCAGCAGACTGAAAGAACAGCCGGATCAGCTAATTTCAAAAACAACTGCAAAACTAAAAGAAAATTATGGTATTGAATATTCAGATTATAAGAAGTTGCATGATAACATGAATCAGAAGATTAGAGATGTGGCGAAAGAAAATAATATTTTATTGATTGATTTAGAAAAATTAGTACCAAAAGAAAGCAAGTATATGTATGACTTAGTTCACTACAATAATTTTGGCTCGAAATTTGTTGCAAAAATAATTACTGACAAACTGGCGGAGATTAACAAAACGAGGTAGGGTGCATTCTATCGAGGTAGGGTGCATTCTATGCACCACCAAACTGTTCATTAACCCAGTTTTTAACATCCAAAAAAGGATATCTTTCAAGAATCCCGAAAAAGCGAAGCATCCCCTCATTCCCACGCTCCAGCGTGAAAATGCATATTCCTGACGCACGTCTTCCTGCCAAAATTGATAAGCTCAATCTGTGTATGTTTTTTATAAAAAATCAATTGTCCCAAAATTGTTTTCATATTGTTTCAGTCCGGTATGCGTTTCCATACAGGAGCGTGGAAGTGTGGGGAACGATGGCAAACACCTGATACCTCCAAATGGATATTTTTCACATCCCCAAAAAATACCATTGGTTCTGTGAGATTTGAACAGTCAAGATTCCTTGACTTTGTCTATATCATTAAGTAATATTTATTCGGCTTGAAACTTGAAATTGGAAAGTAGAAATTTGGAAGAACAGTACAAAAGCATGAATGCCCAATTTCTAATTTCAATGTTCCGTGAACGTTTACTATTTACCACTCACCGAAGGAGGATCGCATGGCGAAAAAAAAGGGGAAATCAGTAAGTTTCGATGCAATGGTTAAATTTTTTATGCGGCATTATGATATCCCGACAAAAAAAGATGTAGCTGGTCTTATGACAAAGATAGATCGTCTGGAAACACTGATTAAGTCAAAATCAGCGCCCGGCAAAAGCAAACGTTCAGCTAAAGCTGCTCCTAAAATCGGCCAGACATCTTCTTTAACATCTTCTGATATGGTCATGGGAGTCATTAAGAAGTCCAGGCAAGGTGCGGATTTTGCCGGAATTCAGGCTGAAACTGGTTTTGGGGAAAAAAAACTTAGAAACATTATATTCAGGCTTAACCAGATGAAAAAGATTAAGCGCAAGAGCCGTGGTGTATATATAGTCTCATAGATCTATATAAAGATCCGAATTGTCCACAATCTTATGTTTTAATAGGAACTCACGAATCAGACAGCCAAATATCAAATAAGCAACTCCGCAAGCCGGTTATATGGATAATACTTTGGACCAAAACAATCCCAATATTAAAAAAAACGACAATATCTGCGGCTATTTAATAAAAAAAATAGTAGAACTTAAAGAAATAAGATCGGTTTTATATGATATAGAGCATACCGCAACGGGCGCCAGACATATCCATTTAAGTAACAATGATAAGGAAAATACTTTCGGTGTAGCCTTTAAGACAGTACCGACTGATTCAACCGGTGTTGCACACATCCTGGAGCATACTGTTCTTTGTGGTTCCAGGAAATTCCCCGTACGTGATCCTTTTTTTTCCATGCTGAAAAGAAGTTTGAACACTTTTATGAACGCCTTTACTGCATCTGACTGGACGATGTATCCTTTCTCTACACAGAACAGGAAAGATTTTTACAATCTAATGGATGTGTATCTTGACTCTGCCTTTTATCCTAACATAAACGAACTCAGCTTTAAGCAAGAAGGACATCGCCTTGAAATTAAGAATAATATAAAAGCTCCTGAGTCATCTAATTTGGAGTCATCTAATTTGGAGTCATCGCATCTGGTTTATAAAGGCGTGGTTTATAATGAAATGAAAGGCGCCATGTCATCACCGGATCAAGTAATGGCTCATGCCCTGTTAAATAAGCTGTACCCTGATACAACATATAGTAATAATTCAGGTGGCGATCCCGCTATAATACCCAGTTTATCCTATGCTCAACTTAAAGCTTTTCACAAACGGCATTATCATCCGAGCAATGCTTTTTTCTACACATATGGGAACTTGCCTTTAAGCGATCATCTGTCTTTTATTCAAGATAAAATTTTAAAAGACTTTACAAAAATCAACCCTGAAACAGATGTTCTCTCTCAACCCCGGTGGGACAAACCCATAAAGGCAACTTATCCATATCCTGTTGGTAAAAATGAAGATCCATCAAAAAAATACCAGACTTGCGTCGCGTGGCTGACTGTAGATATAAAAGATTCTTTTGAAGTGCTTGTTTTTACTCTACTTGAACAAATCCTTCTTGGAAATTCAGCATCGCCGCTGCGCAAGGCTTTGATAGATTCAAAGCTTGGAACAGCTCTCAGCGACGGAACCGGGTATGACTCAAATAATAAGGATACCATGTTTGTCTGCGGGCTTAAAGACGTTGAAAAATCCGTTTCAGGCAAAATTGAGTCCATCGTTTTTAATATTTTAAATGAACTCGCAATTAGGGGCATCGATAAAAAGCTCATAGAGTCAGCTATTCATCAGGTTGAATTCCATCGCAAAGAAATAACAAACGTTCCTTACCCTTATGGTCTTCGCTTGCTTTTAATTTTTTCCGGCAACTGGCTTCACGGAGGCAGGCCCGAAAGGGTTCTGCAGTTTGATGCAGATCTTCGCAGACTTCGTGATGAGCTTTCTAAAGGCCCTCTGTTCGAGAACCGCATAAAAAAGTATTTTATAAATAATTCTCATAGAGTGCTTCTCACTCTTGCTCCTGACCAGATGATGGAAGAAAAAGAAAAAGAACGGGTTACAGAAGAACTTGAAGTTATAAGAGCCGGCTTAACACAATCAGATATTGAAAAAATAAATGACGATGCTGAAGCCTTAAAAAAACTGCAGGAAGAAAAAGAAGATGTTTCCTGTCTCCCAACGTCAGAAATTGAAGATATCCAGCCCTCTGTTCAAACTGTACATGAATCTAAAACATATTGCAGGGATGATGCTGCATCTTGTTATAATCAGCCTACCTACGGCATTTTCTACTTCTCTTCAGCAGCAGGCGCTGGCACTTTGCAAAATCAGATGCTTCCTCTTGTACCCTTTTTTTGCTACGCTTTCTCCAAAACCGGTACAAAATTAAGAGCATATACGGATTTAGCGCGGCTGATTGATGCATATACGGGCGGAATTGGTTTATCAGCTCATGCGCGCACCAGTTTTGAAGGGACAGGTGACTGCATACCATTTATAACATTCAACGGGAAATGCCTCGTCAAAAACCAGAGCAGGATGTTTGAAATAATCAAAGAACTTTTATATGAATTTGATTTCTCTGATCTGGATAGATTAAAAAGCCTTCTGCTTGAATACAGAGCAAAAATGGAATCCATGATAGTTCACAATGGTCATAGATTAGCTATTTCTCTTGCCTCAAGAAATTTTTCAACTACCTGCGCTTTAAGCGAAACCTGGCACGGTATCCACCAGTTACAGACCATTAAGAATATAACCGACGATCTTACCAATAATAAACTTGAATCTGTTTCTGATAATCTATCATCTATAGGAAAAAATCTTTTAAATAGCAATAACCTCAAAATTGCTTTGATTGGAGAAGACAACGCTCTTTCCAGTGCATCTTCTTATGCTTCATCAATACAAAAAGGACTTGATGAAACATCATCTGCAAAACCGGCAAACGGTTTTATTTCCCCTGAAATAAGCCTTAATGATAAAATTATCAGGGAGGGCTGGAGTACAAACTCTGCTGTCTCATTTGTATCCCTTGCATTTAAAACTGTACGCATGGAACATGAAGATGCACCTGCTTTGTCTGTAATCAGCAAGCTGCTCAGGTCGCTGTATCTGCACAGGGAAATTCGAGAAAAAGGCGGCGCATATGGCGGCTTTTCAATATATAACTCAGAAAACGGCATTTTCTCTTTCTGTTCTTACAGAGATCCACATATAGTATCTACTCTGAAAGTATATGATGACTCGATGACATTCATTAAATCAGGAGACTACAGTGATGAAGACATCAAAGAAGCGATCCTTCAAATATGCTCTGAGATAGATAAACCCCATCCTCCAGGCCCTGCTGCAAGAAAAGCATTTTACAGAAAGCTGATTTCATTGTCAGATGATGCTCGAAAACGTTTTAAAACAAATCTTCTTTCATTAAAGCGCAATCAGGTAATAAAAGTTGCAGAAAAATATTTTAATCAGATAGAAAAACAGGCTGTAGTAGTAATATCCAGTGAAGAGAAAATAAAAGAGGCAAACCAGAAGATCAAAGAAAGTCCTCTAAACCTTTTTAGAATTTAGTATATTCCATTACGGCAGCAATGATAGCCAGTGATCTGCACTGATTATCATTATTTTCAAATTATTATTGGAAACAAGTTTGCAGATACCGCTTTTATTGACAAGCTGAACTGCCGGGATATTGAGAATCTTTTGAAATTTTATCAGACTTTTTGCTGCATGGGATTCAATTCCGGCATAATCGAAGAGATATAGTTTTTTCTCTAATGAATCCTCTCTCTTTTGATACATATCCAGCCTGCCGCTGCCGCAACCTGATATTGTCAAGGCAAAATTTGATTACAGCACAATATTGTCAAATCAATCTCTGCTTGCACTTCAGGCACAGGGACTCTCTATACAACTCACAAACTTGGGGGGGCATATTACAATAAGCAGGAATACGAGCTTGCAGAAAAATATTATCGCGACGCCCTTGAGGTTGAAGTTCGCTCAAGAGTCAAAAGCAGACCCTTTGCTACCTGTGTTTTTCTACTTAGTGCCTGAACGAAAACTGCTAATTTTCCCAATTTCTGCGTCAGGCTTAAATTTTGGCACGCAGTGAAGCTTTAGCGCTATCCTCAAAATACTCAATGTATTCCTGTGGTTAAAATTTGCGCTTTCCTTGAACTTGAAAAAATTTTCTATTTTTCGTTCGGGCACTACTTATCATCAATGTAATCAGGGTAAAGCTTCTTGGCACATTCAGGGCAAATACCATGGCTGAAATCAGCTTCAGAGTGCTCACGGATGTATGATTCAATCCTGTTCCAATATCCTTTGTCATCTCTTATTTTTTTACATTTTACACAAATAGGCAGTATCCCTTGGAGTCTTTTAACGTGTTGCAAAGTCTGTTGCAGTTCTGTGGCAATTTGGTGTTTTTTATCATATTGCATCTTAATGATTTGTCGATCTCGGTTAAGTATAAAAAGGAAGATAGTGAGAAGCATTATAAATATAGTTAGACCTGCCGGTAGCAAACACTGTAATATGATTTTTTTATTCCAATCCTTGGCTGTAATATCCAGACCCAGTACAGCAATCAATTCGTTTGTTTCGTAAGCATAGATTGGGACCAGACTGGTTATCAGAGTACCCCAGCGATCCTTAATCGGTCCAACTGTACACTGTTTTCCGGTATCAAATACATACAGGTATTCGTTTGACACCTCCTCGTAAATAAGTCCAGGAGGCGCATAGTCCTTGGAATCCTGTGGTTGGGAATCCACAAAGAAAAAAACAGTCCCATCGCTTTTACGCCCCATCAGGTAGAGAAAACGGCATGCTCTATAGGCCTGACGGATTTGGGTTAATTGATCTTTAATTCGGAGATAATCCGGTGAATTTAAGTCGGCTTTATTGCCTTTTAAACTTTGTAATCGTTTAGGGTTAATTGATCGAGCCACGAGGATAGCCTGCTCTAACGCATCCTCAGATAATTTGCGGCTCGTAAGATTCCATGTAAACCATGTTAAAAACAGACCCAATGCAAGTATTACCACCACTAAGGTTGCAACTGTTATATGTTTTCGTTCATGCATCTTTTCTTTCTCTCATATTACATCGTTCGTTCGCTATCACCAGTGGGCAGGGTAATCTGGCCTTTGTAAAGTAAGTCAAATGTCTGTTAAGTTGTTTCTTTGCTTCATCGTTTATATAAAATGGCCGTGCTGAACTTACGTTGCTCAACTTTAGCTTATTTTAGTTCATTTGATACTTATTTTTTCACTCTATATAGCGCTTCCAGCCATTTCCTTCCTTTATCTGTCAGCCGGTATTCTTGCACACGACTTTGAGGTTTGTCTGGGATTGTATAGGCAATCATTTGAGCTTCAACCAGACTTCTAACGGTTTCATCAAGATGACGATAGGTTTTTTTATGGCCAAAAGAGATGGCCATTTCTTTTTTTGAATGCTCTCTTTCCTTCAATAAATGCAATATCTGTATCCTTAATGGCTCTGACTCTACCCCTGACTCTACCCCTGACTCTATCTGCGACTTTGGTTGGATAACAGCTTCTTTGTTTTCCTTTAGTTGTTTAATGTATTGAGGGCGAATTTTCAAAGTTGTCAAAAAATAACTGTGGCGGCGAACCGTTAACACATTTGGGAACACATTAAATTGCCAAATTCATACAAATTCCCCCAATTCCATCGAGTCCATCCCATTGTTAAGCCGTTTTGCTGGAGTATCAGTATGTTATATACAACTTCATTCCAAGAATTCTTTGAAGAAAGTTATATAGATGTCCTCTGGATACTCATACTAATTCTTTAACCATTATTATTTCCAATAACTGCTTGATAGTATTTTTCCCCTTCTTGAGTTAATTCCCAGATTCCACGTCCGGATTCCTTTGCACTCTTTATGTATCCATGTAGTAATTTTGCTCTTTCCTTTGCGAATGCAATATTGTGTTTCCATCTCGGGATACCATGAGAGACTATCCCCTGATACCATTCATCTTGAAATTTATCCTGAAACATTTGATAAATTTCTTCATCAACTTGTTTTTTGCTCGCACGTCCGTCATGTTTATGCAATATTTTTATTATGTGAGGTATTAAATCATCTTGAGTTATTTTCTTTTCCGGAATTGTGGATAAAAATGTTTTTTGTGACACAAAAGGTTCTTTTAGAAAACGAGTACTATCTCTGTCAAAAGGGATATTATCTATGAACTCGTGGTATTGTTTTAATTGTTGTTTAGTGATTAACTTTTGAGATAGGCAACGTTCTTTATTCTCTTCCTCTGGCTCATCAAAAAGACTATATTCTAGCGGTTTTATTTCGCCTTCAGGGGTAACAAGAAGAGCCCGATCTGTGTCAATATCTTCAATATATATAAAGCTTTTTCCTGAAGTTTTGTTCTGGCAAATATTAATTATATTTTGATATTTATGGTCATATTCAGATTCGCTCTGAACTATAGGGTCCCCATAATCTAGGGCCTGAGAATCTTTTTTTGTATCAAATTGAAGTGCCTTAAAAAAGGAATTGATTACATCTTTATGATTAGTAAATTTATTTTCTAACAATAGCTTAAATTTTCTTAAATCTTTTTCCTGCAAAAGTCGATCTATTTCATAAGCCCTTTTGTTGAGTTGACGACAATATTTATCAATTATCGTTTGAGGTGAAGTACGTCTTCTTTGGGCTACCATACTAGTTGCTTGAGTTCTAGTCAGTCCTATTTTTTTTATTTCATATAATACCTCGAGTGTTTGCGCCAAAGCCTTAGGAGTGCCATCAGGAAGCTTTGGTGTTAAACGCTTCTTGCTAATATCACTTGCAGGCAATATCGCAAAATTGCCTTCGCCAAAAAAAATCCTATTTAAAACAGAATTTGGCGTATCTTCAAATGGTATAGCTTTACTTTTCAAATAATTCCAAACCTTTTCGTCAATTTCAATTGTGTGATAATTCATATCGTTACTCTCCTTTTGGTCATAATTAACAATTATGTTACGAAAGTACTTTATGTGTGTCAAGTAAAAATATAAATTTTAGCGAAAGATGACCCAACAAGAAACTTCAACTATAATAGATGCGACAAAATTCATTCAATTGATGAATTACAACATATAGAATATAGTTTGACATGAGCAAATAGTATATGCTATATGTAGTTATTCGACTAATAAGTGAATAACTGAGCATTTAATATACTATGAAACCACTTGCCGGCATAGGAAAAATTGATCGAGAAAGAATTGCGTCGATCATTCGCGGCACAAAAGGTACCATCTCCGTTGATGAGGCTGCCGGGATCTTAAATGTTGCATCCACAGATGCCGCAAAAATGCTTTCGAGATGGGCAAAAAAGGGGTGGATGTCCCGTGTGCGCCGTGGCCTTTATATCCGCATACCATTAGAATCAAGAACAGCGGATGTGCCGCTTGAAGATCCATGGCTGGTTGCGGAACGTCTTTTTTCGCCTTGTTATATCGGCGGATGGAGCGCTGCTGAATATCTCGACCTTACTGAGCAAATTTTCAGTACCGTTATGGTAATGACTGTCCAAAAGCCAAGGGATCGCAGGCCGAAAATAAAGGGCACCAACTTCATGCTGCGAACTATTCCTGAAAAAGCCATGTTTGGTCTCAAGCCTGTATGGAGAGGACAGGTAAAAGTACCTGTGTCTGATCCCACGCGTACAATACTTGATATGCTGAGTAACCCTGTTCTTGGCGGTGGAATACGTTCTACCAAAGATATGTTTATCAATTACTTACGTTCAGAAAATAGGAACCTGGAGCTGCTGATTAAATATGCAGAACGGCTGGGTAACGGTGCCGTATTCAAACGCCTCGGTTTTTTATTGGAAAAGATTGCTTCTGATGAAACTGAGACTATAGATCAATGCCGAGTGAGGCTTACAGCCGGTAACACCAAACTTGACCCAAAGCTCAGCAATGAAAAGCTGGTTACCCGTTGGCGGCTGTGGGTACCGGAAAACTGGAAGCGTATGACCCAGAATGATTGATAAATCGGAAATAATGGATTTCTCAAGGGAGTTTGGTCTTATTGCCAATGTCATTGAGAAAGACTATGTGCTTGGCTGGGTACTTGCCGGTATATTCAATCATTCTGAAATAGGATCAAGCTGGGTTTTACCAACTGCTTTTTAACTAAGTTGAGCGATTTTTTGCGAAGAAATGTGCTAAGATCTTGATGCAGCAAGGTTCGCGAAAAGCGTAGGCATACCAATGGATATGTTGAGACTTTTCGCAAACCCTTGATGCGCAAGAGATTGGTGCAGGTCGAGTAAAAAATTGGTAACGTTCAAAAGTGTTTACATGATGGCAAATTAACGGACATAATCTCAATGTCGAAGTAACCTTTTATACCAAGTTTGTCTTTCCAATATTGTTCCCATTTATCTCTGGAGTATTGCCTGATCATGATCATTTTAGAGATGTTTGTTACCGCCTTATCAGACCATCCCCAGGCAATTTTCTTCAGTCGTCGACCGATTTCCCTAAACAGCCGTTCAAGTAGAGAGGTTGTCTTTGGAGCGATTACGCCTGTTTTCAACCAAATTTCTATGTTGGTAAATAACCGATCTGACAGCAATTCCCGCTGCAAAACAGCTTAACCTGTTGAAATTACTGTATTTTGATTAAATAAGTTCACGAAACGAAAGTCTAACATATTGATATTGTTAGTTTTTCGTAAGTAAATTTTTTGTTGTAATATCAAGCTGTTAAAGTTTTCGTCGTAAACTATTTTTGGTAATTTGTAATAATTTGAATAGGTTAAATCGTTTTGCAGCGGGAATTGCTGCCGATCTGAGAGGTTTTCAAGATAGGATGCCCCATTCTTATAACCCTTTTCATGAAAGGTTTTTATTAGTTCTTTGATTTCTGTTTTGCTGCTTTCGTATTTGGATTTTACTGTTTCCTTATCTTCTTCTTTCAGGATTTCGAAGTCTCCTTCGGGAAGTTCTATGCCTATTAACTGCTTTATCTTGTCGGTTTCTGGTTGGCTATCTTTTTTCTTTAATCCGTCTTGCCAGAGGGAATGGTAAAGTCCTCTGGGGCCATGCCAGGTGCAACGTTGGGTCTCGGCGGCATCAGCCAAGAAATCGTCAAGCCCTGGCTCTCCGTCATAAATAAAGGGAATATTATAAGGTTCTGCTTCTTTAATACGTTCTTTGATATTACGCTCTATTTCCGGCCAGGCGGTATTGGTAAAGGAACCAAGGGGCTCGACTCGGCCTGCTTTGGTAATCCCGATAACGGCTCTGAGCTCTCCTTTACGACCTTCTTGCTGTTTGACCCCTGTGCCATTGGCCATTATGGCTGATAAGTCTTCTACGGATACAGGTTCTTGAAAGGTATCGTCAATATTACTGCCAATAACTATATTATGGATACCGCCTAATGATATGTCGATAGACCTTCCATCAACGAGCCTTCTATAATTGGTATCAATGACTGATTCGATCACCTCATGCTCAAAATTCGTTTCCCTACGGGCATAACGGCCTACTTTCAAGGCGCTTAATAAAGGAGAATAAAATGCACCACAATTGCGGCATTCGGCCACCCTTAAGGGCAACTCCAGTTTTCCAAACACCGTGGAAAAATTCCTGGGTTTTCCACGGTGACCACGCTTGCGTATTTTTCGGCCACGGCAGAATCGACCCTCTGGATCGCCTTTCCTGATGTGGCGCCCCAGCCCTTTTCTGGCTTTGCTCGGGTATATATCTGTGCGACTTAAACATTCTGAAATGAGATCATCATAGCTAATCAGTACCTTCTCTAAAATCTTTAGCATCAGAGGATCTCTGAGTTCCTTCAACTTATAGACGATTTCATTCAATCCTACTTTCCCGGTTGCCAGATTGAATCGAAGTGTTATATGTATTTCCTGTTCTATCACGGTCTCTTTCTCCTGGTTTTTGTTGGCAAACTCTAACCATAGAGAAAGATCGTGATTTA
>Ga0255427_1060_pt1 | contig 24527 bp, 19 predicted proteins | sample ANMaggSeSYBR02D9_FD_182671 | JGI IMG/M metagenome (GOLD analysis project Ga0255427, IMG submission 182671) | Sediment cell enrichment communities from methane seep in Santa Monica Basin, California, United Staets - ANME aggregate JGI... | ecosystem: Environmental > Aquatic > Marine > Cold seeps >... | reverse complement strand
GAGTGAGCTTTTCATTTGTTGCCCGCCAAAAGAGGATCACTGTTGATAGTGATGATTATTATCTTGATCTGCTCTTTTTTTACCGCAAACTCAAACGGCTCATTGCTATTGAATTAAAACTCGGCAAATTCAAAGCAGCTTACAAAGGCCAGATGGAACTCTATCTGCGCTGGCTGGAAAAATATGAAAAGGAACCCGGCGAAGAAACGCCTCTGGGATTAATCCTCTGCGCCGGAAAAGCCAGCGAGCAAATAGAGCTTTTGCAACTGAATAAAAGCGGTATCAAGGTGGCCGAATACATGACTGAACTGCCGAAACGTAAACTGCTGGAGCAAAAGCTTCACAAAGCCGTTGAAATGGCGCGGAAACGGCTGGAGGCCAGAGCAGAAAAATGAAGCCATATCCGAAATATAAGGATTCCGGGGTTGAGTGGATTGGGGAGGTACCGGAGGGATGGGAAATCATAAGGACGAGGTATGTTTTTAACTTTTTGTCTGGAAATGGCTTCCCACATCATTTTCAAGGCAAAACAGAAGGCAATTATCCTTTTTATAAAGTGAGCGATATTAATCTGAACGGAATCAATGTCAGTCTTGCAAATAACTATGTTACAAGAGCTGATGTAGAGAAAAATGGATGGACAATTATTCCTGAAAAATCAATTCTGTTAGCTAAGATTGGTGAAGCACTAAAGAAAAACCACAGAAAAATTAACGCAAGTGAATGTTTAATTGATAATAATATGTTGGCGCTTATTGGAAAGAATAATTATTATCATATTAGCTACTTGTATTACTTAATGTTATTAATAGATATGGTTTGGTTTATAAATCCTGGGGCAGTTCCGTCTATTGATTTAAATAAACTAAGAGATTTTTTTGTTGCTATACCAGAAAAAGCGGAACAAAAATTCATCACCGCCTACCTCAACCGCAAAACCACCCAAATCGACAACCTCATCTCAAAAAAGCAAAAACTCATCGAATTGCTTAAGGAGGAGCGCTCTGCAATAATCAATCAGGCGGTAACAAAAGGATTGAATCCCGATGCACCGATGAAGGATTCGGGGATTGAATGGCTTGGGGAGGTGCCGGAGCATTGGGAAATTGAGAGGCTGAAATACATAATTAGGGTTAGAAGTGGTGACGGAATAACCAACGAAGCAATGAATCAAGATGGTAAATATGAGGTATATGGTGGCAATGGATTCATCGGTTCTTCAGACAAGTTTAATGTAAAAAGCGACTCAATAATTATTGGAAGAGTTGGGGCAAAATGTGGAAATGTAAGATATCTAAAAGGTGAAAAGTGGATTTCTGATAATGCTTTAATATTAAAAAGCGATCAAGATTATACTTATTTAAAATATCTTTTAGAATTTTTGAATCTGAATCATCTTGCCAACCAAAATGCGCAGCCTCTAATAACGTCTTCGATGGTCAAGTTAGTTGTTGTTACATTACCAAATTCCTTAGAGGAACAAAAGTTAATAGCCAATTTTATTAATGCTAAGACAAAAGCTATCGACCAAACAATCTCCAATATTGAAAACCAGATCGATTTATTACAGGAATATCGCATCACCTTGATTTTCGAGGTCGTAACCGGCAAAATAGATGTACGAACGTAGGGGCGAACCTTGTGTTCGCCCTTTGATCGTTCGCTTGTTTTAAGGGCGAACACAAGGTTCGCCCCTACGGAAGCCCTGATGTTGTCAATATTCAATAAGGAAACATTATGACCTCAATAACCACGGAACAGGCATTTGAAGAGGCGATAGAAAAGAGCCTTATTGATAACGGTGGCTATACCAAAGGGGATCCTTCTGATTTCAGCCGGGAACTGGCCTTTGATTCAAAGACAATTTTTGCATTTCTTAAGGACACTCAACCAAAGTCCTGGAAAAAGCTGTCTGAAATTCACGGCTCTCAGGTTGAATCCAAGATTCTGCAACGCCTTTTTAAGGAGCTGGACAACCGGGGCACACTCGATGTGCTTCGCAATGGCTTTGTGGATTATGGCGTCCGGTTTAAGATGGCCTATTTTAAACCTGCCAGCGGGCTGAATCCTGAAACAATTGCCCTGTACAACAAAAACCGGCTTACTGTGATCCGTCAGGTAAAATACAGCCTTAAAAATGAAAACTCAATTGACATGCTGCTTAGTCTAAACGGCCTGCCAGTGGCAACTGTGGAGCTGAAAAACCAGTTTACCGGCCAGAATGCGGCAAATGCCAAATGGCAGTATGCTGCTGATAGAGACCCGAACGAACTGCTTTTTAAATTCAAGAAACGCGCTCTTGTGCATTTTGCTGTTGATACTGACGAAGTTTATATGACCACCAGGCTTGAAGGCAAAGCCACCCGCTATCTTTCTTTTAATCGGGGATATAATAAGGGCGCCGGCAATCCTCCTAATCCGAACGGCCACAAAACCTCCTATCTGTGGGAATATGTCTGGGCCAAAGATAGCTGGATGGATATAATCGGTTCTTTTCTTCTCTTGCAGACTGATGAATATAGAGTTGATGGGAAAATATTTAAAAAAGAAAAGCTGATCTTTCCAAGGTTTCATCAACTGGATGTTGTCAGAAAGCTGGCACGGGATGCCAGGCAAAAAGGCACCGGTAATAATTATCTGATTCAGCATTCAGCAGGGAGCGGCAAGAGCAATTCCATTGCATGGCTGGCCTACAGGTTGTCCAGTTTGCATAATGATAAAGATGAAAGGGCTTTTGATTCGGTGATCGTTGTTACGGACAGACTTGTCCTGGATCAGCAGCTCCAGAATACCATTTACCAGTTTGAACATAAGCTCGGCGTTGTGCAAAAGATCGACAAGGATTCCACCCAGCTTGCCCTGGCCTTAAGCGCCGGAATCAATATAATTATCACCACCCTTCAGAAATTTCCTTTTGTGCTCGATAAGATCGGCGAGCTTCCCAAAAGAAACTATGCGATAATCGTGGATGAAGCCCACAGCTCCCAAGGCGGCGAGGCTTCAAAAAAGATGAAAGAGACACTGACGGTTATTGATATGAGTGATGATGATATCAGGAATGAGCCGCCTGAGTATGGCAAAGACCATGACATTGAAGATGAGATAAGAAGCTCAATGCTGGCGCGCGGCAAGCAGCCTAACCTTGCCTTTTTTGCATTTACTGCAACGCCAAAGGCAAAGACGCTGGAAGTTTTCGGCCAAACCGGCGATGACGGAAAACCCGCTCCATTTCATCTTTATTCCATGAGACAGGCGATTGAAGAAAACTTTATCCTGGATGTGCTAAAATACTACACTACCTATAAGACCTATTTCAGACTGTCAAAAGCCATTGAAGAAGACCCTGACCTCAATAAGAAAAAGGCGCGCCTGGCAATAGCCAGGTTTCTCTCTCTTCATCCCCATAACCTGGCTCAGAAAACAGAGGTTATTATTGAACATTTCCGGCAATGCGTTATGCCAAGGATAGGCGGAAAAGCAAAGGCTATGGTTGTCACCTCATCCAGGCCCCATGTTATCCGGTATAAAACAGAATTTGATAAGTATATTAAAGAAAAAGGATATACCGATATCAAGACGCTGGTTGCATTTACCTCTTTTACCGACAGAGACACGGGTATTTCCTATACCGAATATGAAATCAATGGATTTAAGGAAAAAGAACTGCCGGAAAAATTCGCTGCAAATGAGTATCAAATCCTGCTGGTAGCGGAAAAGTATCAGACAGGTTTTGACCAGCCGTTGCTCCATACCATGTATGTGGATAAAAAACTGTCCGGCGTTAGAGCAGTTCAAACACTTTCTCGCCTGAACAGGATATATCCGGGGAAAGAAGATACATTTATTCTTGATTTTGCCAATGAAGAGCAGGAAATAATAGATGCATTTCAACCCTATTATGAACAGACTGCGCTTTCTTCAACAACCGATCCGAACAAACTCTACGACCTGAAAAATAAGCTCGAAGGTTTTCAGATCATATGGCAGTCTGAAATCGATGCTTTTACCAAAATCTTTTTTAAATTACGTAAGCTTAGCAGCGTAAAAGACCACGCAATGCTTAATTCTTTTATCGATCCTGCGGTTGACCGTTATAAGGCCATAAAAGACGAAAAAGAACAGGAAGATTTCAAACATACCTTGACCGTTTTTATTCGGCTTTATTCTTTTTTATCCCAGATCATGCCGTTTGCGGATATGGAATTGGAAAAGTTTTATGCGTACGCTCGCCTTCTCCTCAACAAGCTGCCAAAGCGGGATGTTTCGGATAGATTTAAACTCCACGATGAAGTGGCTTTGGAATACTACAGGCTGCAAAAAATAAGAGAAGGCACAATTGTACTTGAAAAAGACAGCGGGAGTGCACTTCATCCCATAATGGAGGCAGGGACAAAAAAAGAAAAAGAGGAATTGACCAAACTCTCAGAGATTATTGAAATCCTGAACGATAAATTTGGAACGGATTTTACTGATGCTGATAAATATTTCTTCACTCAAATTGAAGAGGAACTGGTTGCGGATAAAAAATTATCAGAGCAGGCCCAAAACAACAGCATTGGCAATTTTAAATTCGGTTTTGAAGATATGTTCCAAAATAAATTGATAGAAAGAATGGACAGCAACTTGGATATATTTACAAAAATTATGGATGACAAAACCTTTGGAGATATTGTGAAGGAATGGATGTTGTACAAAGTTTATAATAGATTGAATGAAATGAAATCGGAATAATGAAGGCTGATTAAAAGACAAACCTTTCTTGAAAGATGAATATGAAAAATATCAAAGACCTGCCTGTCCACAATCGCCCACGGGAAAAATTAAAGGAAAGAGGCGTATCCGCCTTAACTGATGAGGAGCTGGTGGCTGCTATTCTTGGGCGGGGTGTTGAGGGGCAAAGCCTCGTTACTATTTCTAAAAATGTTGCCAAACTGATCCGCAAGCACAGGAAAGATCTATCTGTCGAACATCTCACGGCGGTGCGTGGAATGGGCCTGGCTAAGGCTGCCCAGATTTTATCCGCCTTTGAACTGGCAAGACGGCATCTGATTAAAGATACTGTAAAAATAACCGGCGCCCAGGATGTGATACCGCTTTTGGTTGATATTGCCGATAAAAAGCAAGAGCATTTTGTATGCATTTCCCTTAATGGCGCTCATGAAGTGATTAAAAAAAGGATTGTCACCATTGGCCTGGTGGATCGCAGCCAGGTGCATCCGCGCGAGGTTTATGCGGATGTCATCTCCGACAGGGCTGCTGCTGTGATATTTGCACATAACCATCCTTCCGGTGATCTGAAACCCAGCAACAGCGACCTGAAAATCCATGAACAACTGACCGAGGCAGGAAAAATACTTGGGATTCGGATTCTGGATCACCTCATTGTCACCCGGAAGGGATACTACAGCTTTCAGGAGGCCGGCTTGATTGTTTAGTTTAGCGAAATGGGGTTGGTAAAGTCTGTAGCTTTCATAGTTGATAAACTGAGGATGTTCCACACAAAATAAAGAAGCGAAGATTCGCTCAAATTATGATGGTGTTATTAATGTCTGACACAAGTGTGTTGGTATTCAAGCGATCAGTTGATGGGACTTGCAGTACTGGAAAGGCGGAAAAGACAGGGTCAGGCGAAGTTTTAATCCCGATTTCTTTATAAAGATCGATCTTGATGAATACATCTCAAGGCTTGAGATTGAAGAAAAGCAAAACCGTGTTGAAAAGCCAAAAAAGCTGTTGAGATTGAAGTTAAGAGAATAAAACAGGGTTTAAAGATTAGCCGGTTTGAAACAAAAATCCTGGATAAGCAGGGAGAGCGTTTGAAGGGGCTTGACGGGCTTGCGATGCTGCTTGTGGATATTGATTATGACGAAGAGATTTTTGATATGGACAGGACGGTATTTGCCAAAGATATTAGCGTTGACGGCAAAATCAGAATGACAGGTTTGACGGAGAGTATTGCCGTTATTGCCATTGATAAACATGGCAATGAGAGCAAAGCGTTTATGCTGGGAAGGTAGAAGGTTGAAGACTGAAGGTGGATAGGGACAAATCATGCGTGATCATACAAAACTTCGGGCATTTGAGTTGGTTGAAATACTTCAGCCTTCAACCTTCAGTCTAAACACCTGAGCAGTTACTGCGTTTTTTTTGAAAGGAGGTGGCACATGCAAGAAAGCATTCTAACAACTGATCAGTATAAAGATCTTAGTAAAAAAATTATTTATGCAGTTGATACGAAATACAGAATTATTCCGCTTAATTCCTTAAAGCATCCTAAATATCACTTAAAAGCTCCCATCTACGTTAGTCTGGAATTTGAAGAAGATAAAGTGATTGCGAGTTTTGATGATATAGAGGCTTTCTCTTATGCCGACACCACTTCTGAAGCCATAGACTTGCTTTCCAACGAAATTATTCAGATTTTTGAGGATTTAATGGAAGATAAAGAGAATCTTGGCAGTCTGCCTCGAAAGTGGTTGCAATCTCTGGAGGAAATCATCGAATGCATGCCCTTCTCTTCTCAATGAAAGAGAAGGAAAAATGAGATTAGTTAAGATAAAATGGCAAAGAGACAGAAAAGACAGAAAGCGATTAAAAGACTGAATTTGTCCGACCACACTCTGGATATAAATATCCGGAGGTGCAATTATAACAAGTTCAGTTTTTCTGATATAGAGGAATATGTCAGCGAGCTTGTCGGATCGCGCGATTATCAATACGATGCTATTAAACAAATCATGATTTATCTTTGGGGCGGCAGTTACAAGAGTATTGCTGAACTTGGAAGAGAAAATTATAAACAGAAATTGCAGATCCAGCAGCGCTTTGGGACAGAAGAAAATTTTTTCCACCAATTGCCCCTTCCTGAGCGTCTATCCGGGGTGGTGCACATGGCTACCGGCACAGGGAAATCTTATGTGATATTTGCTATCGCCTGGCTTTCCCTTGTCATGGGGCTTACAAAACGGGTTCTTGTGCTTGGCCCGGCCTCAACCATCATCGAACAGGGTTTGCGCAAAAAATTCAAGGAATTGATAAACAAAAGAGAATTCAACAGCAAGCTTCCGCAAAGATATCGTGGGAAAGCCATTAATCTTCTTACAGACAACGATCCCATAGAAGACGACTCCATTGTGATTGAAAACATCAACGCAGTTTACACCTTTGGCGGTGTCACCGACACCTTATTCAAAAATACCGACGAAGTCCTTGTGCTCGGAGATGAAATCCATCATGCCTATTCACATCTGAAATATGCAGACAATCGTCTTGTTCTTGACAAGGAAGAAGGACCGGAAGGGAAGAAGAGTGAAGCAAGAGACGAACGGCTGTGGATGCGCTTTTTGCAGGAAAACAGCAAAATTACCAGACACATCGGCTTTACCGGCACACCCTATAACAAGGATGAATATTTTGCCGATATTATTTACAACTACTCTATCAAGGATGCAACCGAAGAAAAATATATCAAAAAGATCAATTCGATTATCCGTACCGAGACCGATGAAGGCAACGACCGCCTAACTATTGATCAGCGATTTGAGATGGTGCTGAAAAATCATCTGGAAAACAGGAATAAGTATGCATACAGGAATCATGCGGGCAAACGAAGGTTAAAACCGATAACAATTTTTATTTGCCCTAATATAAAAAACGCTCAAAAAAGAAGTGAGGAGTTCATCAGATTTCTGGCCCGATATAAAAAAAAGCATCAAGATATGCAGGGAACAGATTCCGAGGTCGTAGATAAAATACGCAAAAAAGTAATTTGCGTTGTTAAGCAAGGTTTCCAAATCAGAATACAAACAGGAGCTTGATAATATCGAAGAAACAGACCCGAAAAAGATCGGCGGCAGTGTGGAGTTTATTTTTGCGGTCAACAAACTTTCAGAAGGCTGGGACGTGGATAATGTCTTTCAGATTGTTCCAATGGAAGAGAGGGTTTTTAATTCCAAACTTCTTATTTCGCAGGTGCTCGGCAGGGGTATGCGTATCCCACGAAAAGTTCCCAATGCGCACATTCAGCAAAACTATCCTGTTCTCATTGTTACAAATCACGATAAATTTGCCGATCACATCAGAGATCTGGTTGACTCGGTTACTGAAAGCGATATGTATCTTACCTCTTTGCCTTTGACTGACAGGGAACAAGGAAGAGGCGCGCATAATTTTACCCTGTTTAATCTCAATTATATCCCAAACATACGTTTTGAAAGGGCTGACCGTGTAGATCAGGCGCCGCCTGGGAAACTTGCATTAACACCATTTGAGGGAAAACTTGGTGTTAAAGTGATAAGGACTAAAGACGAAAAGCGGTATGAGCTGGCAAGGAATTTTTATACAGTCGATCAGATTGTTTACGATATCTTTAACCGTTTTAAATATAGAACGTTTGAGGCATTGCATTTTGATTTTGGCAGTGTGGTTGTAGATGACCATTACCCTGAAGAAAATGAAATCAGGCAGGTTATTCTTGACGCCATGAAAGAGGCCGGGATCAAGGGAGATAAGCTCTCGGAAGAGAACAGAAAACAAATCGATGATTATATCTCAAAACTCGAAAGCAATGGATCATTAAACTACCCAGCAATTCTCATTATGAGATATTCTACAATATATCCAATAGTTGTGAGTTTTTGTCTGTTGTTGACAACTTTGTTTTTCGTCGAATTTCGTTGAAATTCTCATTTTTCTGAGAGAGCTTGAAGTGTATCATAAAAATACAAGATTACTAACAATCTGTATTTATTCGAGATTATTGGCAAATTCCATAATGAGAATTGCTGTAAACTACCTTGAAAATCTCAGGAAATTACAAGATGAAGGAATAGAATCGTTAAATAGAGTTGTAGAAATTAAATCAGATGAAGATCAGGACGAAGCTACCCCTGCAAAAGCAGAATATGCCAAAGCGCATTTTGAAAGAGTTAGCAACAAACTCCAAACAGTAAATATTTCAGATATCGATAAACAATACAGAGATGATGCAAAGCAGTATTACACCTTTGATTTGCTCACACCAAATGAATTCACACGCTGGTTTGCAGATTTGAAAAAGGGAAAGCTTGGAGGAAACCGTCAACCTCTGGAAACACGTACAAAAGATTGACGGCATATGCACTTTCAATGAGACTGTCCGTGAAATTCTCCAGATGCGAGAACTCCACAAACAAATGAAACGGCTCTAAAGGCTCACGGCTGTGGGTGGCTTCGGGAATATTCAAAGAAAATTTATTATTTAAATGACATTCATTTTTAAAAGCAACTTTTTTCTTTACATACGACTTAAAATAATTTATAGTTGTCAGAAATTCACAAATTCAGTTTTATGTTGTATTAACTGGCTGAACGTGAGCTTTATGTGTGATTATACATGAAGTGGATATATTTAAAAGCTAAAGAGTTATAAAATATTTTATCTGCTGGTATTATAGACTTTCAGATAATTAATTTCACAAGGCCAGAAGGAGGAAGGCGTATTAGTTATACGTCGACGACTGATAACACAGTGAAATTATTTATCTGAAAGTCTATAGTTATGGCTCTCATTATTTTGACATTTAACAAAGGAGCGGCGCTATGGCAAAAAAAATGAAAACAATTGATGGAAACACAGCAGCAGCCCACGTGGCCTATGCCATGAGTGATGCTGCTGCCATTTATCCCATTACTCCTTCATCGGGTATGGGAGAAATGTGCGATGAATGGGCGGCCAATGGTCTTAAGAATGTATTCGGACAAACCATGCTGGTTCGACAACTTCAGTCAGAAGCTGGTGCAGCAGCGGCTGTGCACGGAAATCTGGCGGCCGGTGCCCTTACTACAACCTTTACTGCTTCACAGGGTCTTCTTTTGATGATTCCAAACATGTATAAGATGTCGGGCGAAGTGCTGCCGGCTGTATTTCATGTCACGGCTCGCGCAATTGCAGGACATGCGCTTTCCATTTTTGGGGACCATCAGGATATCAATGCTGTGCGACAGACAGGTTTCTCCCTCCTGGCATCCGCTTCAGTGCAGGAGGTCATGGATCTGGGACTTGTAACACATCTTGCAGCAGTTGAGGCATCTGTTCCTTTTATCCATTTCTTTGACGGGTTTCGTACTTCACATGAAATTCAAAAAGTCGAAATGATAGACTACGATGACATGGCTAAATTGGTAAACAGGGACGCGGTTAAGGCTTTTCGCGACAGAGCCGCAAACCCGGAAAGGCCCGAACTAAGGGGAACTGCTCAGAATCCGGACATTTATTTTCAGGGTATAGAAGTGTCCAATCCCTATTATCAAAGGATTCCTGCCATTGTCTCTCAATGTATGAAAAAAGTCGAAAACCTGACCGGTCGCAAATATCGGCTGTTTGATTATGTAGGGGATCCCGATGCGGAAAGAATCATCATTTCCATGGGTTCTTCCTGTGAAACAATCGAAGAGGTTGTCAATTACCTGGTTGACAAAGGAGAACGGGTCGGCCTTGTCAAGATACGATTGTACCGTCCTTTCTCAGTTGAACATCTGTTTGCTGCAATACCTGCAACTGTTGATCGCATTACAGTTCTTGACAGGACAAAAGAGAGGGGTGCGCTGGGCGATCCTTTATATCAAGACATATGCACGGCCTATATGGAACGAGGTGAAATGCCTGTAATAGTCGGTGGAAGATATGGTCTTGGCTCCAAAGAGTTTAACCCAGGCATGGTCAAAGCTGTATTTGATAACATGAATTCAGCCGGTCCTAGAAATCACTTTACCGTTGGTATTGTTGATGATGTTACAAACACTTCCCTGGAAGTAGAAGAGGGATTTGATGTGGCTCCGGAAGGAACTGTGCAATGCAAATTCTGGGGGTTGGGAGCTGACGGAACCGTAGGCGCAAACAAGAGCGCAATCAAAATTATTGGTGATAACACAGATATGTTTGCCCAGGCTTATTTTGCCTATGATTCCAAAAAATCCGGCGGCATTACCATGTCTCACCTTCGTTTTGGCAAAACGCCCATTAAATCTACCTATCTGATAGATTCAGCAGATTATATAGCATGTCACAAATCAAAATATGTGGAAACCTACGATGTGCTTGAGGGCATCAAAGACGGCGGGACCTTTGTTCTCAATTCCCACTGGACCGCTAAAGACATGGAAAAAGAACTACCAGCTTTCATGCGCAGAACAATTGCCGAAAAGAAGCTCAAATTTTACAATATCGATGCTGTGAAAATCGCGGCTGGAGTGGGTCTTGGAGGCAGGATCAACATGATCATGCAAACCGCCTTTTTTAAACTGGCAAATATTATTCCTGTGGAAGATGCTATTGCCTATCTCAAAGACCAGATTAAAAAGATGTTTAGCAAAAAGGGCGATAAAATTGTCAATATGAACTACGAAGCGGTTGATAAGACCCTGGATAATCTGGTTGAAATCAAATATCCGAAATCATGGATTGATGCTTCCGACAGTCCGGTTGCCGTCACAGACGAACCTGATTTTGTCAAAAATGTGATGCGTCCCATATTGGCACAGCAGGGAGACAAACTTCCTGTCAGCGCTTTTACACCGGATGGTATTTTCCCTGTAGCTACAACAAAATATGAGAAACGGGGCGTGGCAATTAATGTTCCAACCTGGGATATGGACAATTGCATACAGTGCAACCAGTGCGCTATGGTCTGCCCCCATGCGGCCATACGTCCGGTTTTATTAACAGAAGAAGAGTTAACCAAGGCCCCTAAAGGGTTTAAGGCAATAAAAGCTATCGGCAAGGAGCTTAAAGGATACTCTTTCCGCATGCAGGTAAACACGCTTGACTGCATGGGGTGCGGCAATTGTGCAGACATCTGTCCCGCCAAAAAACCGGCCCTTGTGATGAAGCCGATTGAAACCCAGATAGATATTCAGGTGCCCTTCCATAAATATGCTGTTGAACTGCCTGTGCGGGATAACCTGGTTAAAAGAAACAGCATCAAAGGCAGCCAGTTCTTCCAGCCGTTGGTTGAGTTCTCCGGGGCCTGCGCGGGATGCGGCGAGACTCCGTATGCAAAACTCCTTACACAACTCTTTGGAGAGCGAATGATCATTGGCAACGCAACCGGATGCACTTCGATCTGGGGCGGCAGCGCTCCTGCTATTCCTTACTGTGTTAATAAAGACGGCTTTGGCCCTACCTGGGGAAATTCTCTGTTTGAAGATCCTGCAGAATTTACTTATGGAATGTTTCTGGCAACAATGCAGCGACGCAAAAAGCTGGCTGACCTGATGCATGAAGCGCTCAATACTGATATTCCAAAGAAAGTAAAGAATGCCTTGCAGGGCTGGCTGGACAATATGAAAGATGCCGAAGGATCCAAAAAATTTGGGGACCAGCTTAAAGCCCTTTTGCCGGATTACAAAGATAATCCAGTCTTGTGTGAAATCGCCGATATGTCCCTGTTGTTTACAAAAAAGTCTTACTGGATCTTTCTTGGAGATGGCTCTGCATATGACATCTCATTTGGCGGTCTTGACCATGTGATGGCAACAGGGGAAGATATTAATATCATGGTGTTTGATACAGAGGTCTATTCAAATACAGGAGGCCAGGCTTCAAAGGCCACCCCAACAGGCTCGGTTGCCAAGTTTACAGCCTCAGGCAAGAAAACATGCAAAAAAGATATGGGACGTATGGCCATGACATACGGCTATGTATATGTTGCCAGCGTGGCTATGGGGGCAAATAAACAGCAAATGTTAAAGGCTTTTACCGAAGCCGAAAGCTATGACGGGCCATCCTTGATAATGGGTTATGCGCCATGCATTAATCATGGCATCAAAAAGGGTATGGGGAAAAGCCAGGAAGAAGAGAAGCTTGCTGTTCAATCCGGCTACTGGCCGCTTTATCGCTACAATCCTCTGCTTAAAGCTGAAGGCAAGAATCCTTTTATCCTCGATTCCAAAAAACCTGATGGAAACTTTCAGGAATTCCTGTCAGGGGAGGTGCGTTATGCTTCTCTGCAAAAATCATTTCCAGAGGAGTCTAAAAAACTGACCGTCCGCCTTGAAAAGGAGTATATGGAACGTTATGAAACCTTAAAACTGCTGGCAGATCCAAAATCCATTTGCGATGAGGATAAAAAAGAAGAAAACAAATAGATTGTTTTAAAATTATAGCATAAAGATAAAAGGCCATTTGTGGAAACAAATGGCCTTTTTTATATGAATTGTCAAAAAATTTTGTTAAAATTAAAGAAAGCGTTCACGGAACATTGAAATTAGAAATTAGAAATTTGGCCTTCATGCTTTTGTACTGTTCTTCCAATTTTAAGTTTCAAGTTTCAAGCCGTGAACGGCTACAATAATTTAAATCCTGTCAAAAAATAATATTAAAGTGATACGTCTGGTAAATATTATTTGTCACCGGTTGAATACAGTTCAGGCCTTCTGTTTGGGAGGAAAAATCGCATCCTGTGATTTCTTACCCTGTTAATCTCATCCACCTTAAGATCATAAACCAGTATTCCTTCTTTTCCGCTTAAGTCTTTTGATAGAACCCCACCTGAAGGACCGATTATCATGGCAACGCCAGGAAAACTAAGCCCTTTTCCATTTTCGCCGGTCTGGTTGCATGCAATGACGAAAATACTGTTATCATATGCCCTGGCAGGAAGATGCCGCATCCATGATTTGAATTTCTCATCAGGCGTTCCTCGCGGTGATGCATGTGGAATGAAAATAATATCAGCTCCGTTTACTGCCATATGGGTAGAAAGCTCAGGAAAGTGAGCATCATAGCAAAGCTGGATGCCAAATTTAACTCCCTGGAACTCAAACAAGGGAATTTTGTTTCCTGGTGTAAAAATGGTACGTTCAGGCGGGGAAATTTGCAACTTACGATAAACACTCGGGGGTTCATAAGGTTTTATGATTAGATGGCTTGCAAATATTTTTCCATTGCTATCCTTTTCAGCAATGCCAGCCAGAATGGCAACATTTTCGGATTCAGCCAGTTTTACTATCTCTTTTGTTGCCGGCCCTGGTACTGGTTCTGCCGCATTAATGATATCTTCCCCGGTAGTATAACCCGTAATATTCATCTCAGGAAAACAGATTATAGATGCACCTTTTTTTTTAGCTTCCTTTACCCACCTTACCATTTGATCAAGGTTGCGCCTGGTTTCGTTGACAGGTGAATTTGAGATTACTGCTGCAATGCGTATATCTTTCATAAAAATTACGCCTTAAAGATCAAAGTGAGCCTTTATTTTGTATACTTTTGTTGCTGGCAGGTTTATTATTTCTTTTATGCTGGTTTCCTGAGATATATTTTCGAGGTTTTTCTCTATTTCCTCCATGCTTGGCGCAATAAAGGTAAACCAGATGTTAAATTCATTATCACGTTGATAATTGTGCGTTACTCCGTGATATCGGTTGACTATAGAGGCAAAATGGTCAATTTTGTCCTCTTCTACTTTTGCTGCGCAAAGTGTACTCACGAATCCTAATTTTTCAGGGACAAAATTACCGCCGATTCGACGAATTATTTTATTTTTTTTCAAACTGGCAAGTCGTTTTATAACATCGTTTTCAGAAAGACCCATATCATTGGCAATAGCGAGGTAGGGGTGTGAGGTTATTGGAAAGTCAGACTGTATGCGGTTCAGAATGTCTCTATCTGTATCATCCATTGAAGGCATGTATTTTACTCCTCTATATTCTCTTGAAATAAATGCACATTAACTTTTCTATTCCTTGGACCGTCAAATTCACAGAAAAATATCCCTTGCCACGTACCCAGCACAAGTTTCTCGTTTTCTATTGCGATTAGTTCAGAAACTCCGACAATTGTTGATTTTATATGGGCAGGAGAATTTCCTTCAAGATGGCGATATTCAGCTTCCCAGGGGATGATTTTGTTTAAAATCATTAAAATATCGGATTTAACGCTGGGATCAGCACTTTCATTAATCGTAACAGCCGCGGTAGTGTGAGGCACATAAAGCATGCAAAAGCCTTCTTTTATACTGGAGGATCTAACCAAATTCCGTATCTCTGAAGTAATATCGATTAATTCTGTTTTGGATCCGGTTTTAATTTTAAGTATCATCTTGCCTCCAGAAAAAAAGGCCCTGCTTTAGAAAGCAGAGCCTTTTTTGAACAATTAGATTTTAAACCTTTTACATTTTTTGATTATACGCATCCGGTCGGTTTTGGAAGAGCAGCCATCTTACAGGCTCCCTTGCCTGGTCCTGACGGATAAAGCTCATATATATGCTTCAGTTTGAAGCCTGTAACCTTGGAAAGGACACGAACCATTGGTGCAATACCGTTTTTTTCATAGTAATCCCTGAGCACTTGAACGAGTTTCATGTGCTCATCATTTAACTCCTCAATACCTTCTTCTTTTTTAACATGTTGTAACCACTCCGGACAATAGTTATTAAAATCATCAATAAATCCGTCTTCATCTACGGTAAATGTTACTCCCCCATATTCTACTTGCGGCATTTAAAAATCCTCCTTTATTTAATTATTTTTCATATGGCCTACGGCCTATAGCTCCACTTTTTTTGTATATCAGTATTTATTATCCTATTATTTAATTAATGTCAATACTAAAAATATAAATATTATATCGTAACAACTCAGGTTGTCAGTTTCACGGTTGGCTACTTTGAGCTAAGGAACGTGGACGAATTAACTTCCTCAAGTAGGCGCACAGATTTGGGTCGAATTTGTTCGATCTCAGATCACAAAAGTTGAAGGAATAGCGAGCTATTTCAATAATTTTGTGATCTGAGACCGGACAAAGGCGGCCTGAAGCTGTGATGTATAGTTGGGGAAGTTGTTTCGTCCACGTTCCTAATATTCTTTTGGCATATTATCCAACTCTGCCAGTGTAAAAATCGGACCATCTTTGCATACATATTCTTTTCCGATATTGCATCGGCCGCATATTCCTATGCCGCATTTCATCCGCATTTCAAGTGACATTATTATATGATCATGGGCGTATCCGAGTTTGTCAAGCACAGGCTGGGTAAACTTGATCATAATGGGGGGGCCGCAGATTAAAGCATATGTGTCTGAATCCCCAGGTGGCGCTTTTTGTTCTGTGATGGTCGGTACAAAACCGACATTGTATTTCCAGTCCGGGTCATCTGTACCATCCACAGTAATATGCATATTTATATCATCACGAGTTTCCCATACTGCAAGTTCATCCCTGTAAAGCAGCATTCCGGGAGATCTGGAACCGTATATAGCATTAATATCTTTAAAATTCATACGATTTAAAGGATCAAGCATATATACTATGGATGAACGGAGAGTAGTAAAGGCAAAACCGCCGCCGATTATTACTACATTTTTTCCTTTCAATGTATCCCAGAGATGGCGGCCAAGCGGCCCGCGAACGCCTATAATATCACCGGGTTTCATTGAATGGAGGCAAGTTGTAACCAGTCCAACCTTGTTGACAGTAAACTTTAGATATCCTTTTTCAGTTGGAGACGATGCAATCCCAATGGGTACTTCACCTTTTCCTGCCACAGAAAGTTCGGCAAACTGACCCGGCATATATGAAAATTTTTTTTCATCATCAGGGTTTAAAAAAACCAGTTTGAATGTTTTGAGATTTTTATCTTCGGTTTCAGTTATTATTTCATCAATGCGAACCGGATAAGGAAGGTACGGATTTTGCAAAGTATTCCTCCATTGATATTACAAATTGTTGGCTTGGTTGCCAATAACAACTGTGCAAGCTGTTTGTGAACTCATAGTTAAGATTGTTGATTGATGATTTGTGATTGATGATTTGTGGAATCGCTTCGCTCTGTCTTTTTGTTATAAAATTAATAGAATACCTTCAGTCACCAATCATCAATCGACAATCATCAATCATTATAGTTGTTCATAATATCGCAGACCTTTCGTATATCGATATTAACCGGACATAATCGAATGCAGCGCCCGCATCCTACACATTGAATTCCCTCATTGTATCTGTCCACATAATATTTAAGTTTGTGCATGAAACGCTGACGAACTCTTTGCACCTTGGTGTTTCTCGGATTGTATCCAGTGCCGTGGATTGTAAACAAAGGATACATGCAGCTATCCCAGTTGCGCATACGTAAGCCTGAGTTTCTGCTGACTTCATCCTGTATGTCGAAACACCAGCATGTTGGGCAAACATAGGTACATGTTCCGCAGTTTATGCATGCAAAAGCTATATCGTCCCAAAAGGTCGCATCATACAGCCTGGTGGTTGATTTGTTTTTAAGCTGATCAGTTGAGACAAAAGAAGCTATCTTTTCTTCCGCCTTTATTTTCATGTTTTTGATTATTTTTTCTGCGACAGTGGGGTCGGTCTCGGTTTTCCATCCTGCAGATTTTATAAACTTTTCACCTCTTGGAGTTAAAATTTTTGCAATAAAGTTTTTCCCTTCATCAACGAGGAGCAGATCAAGTCCGTCTTCGTGAAAAGGCCCGCAACCAGCACTTGTACAGAAGCATGTGCTGTATGGACTACTGCACGCCAGCCCTATAAATATTGTTGCCTCATAGGCGCACAGCCAATAAGGATCTTTATATTCAGGTGTGTCAAAGTTACGTTTGACAAGCAGAAAAGATGCTGCATCACATGGCCTTATTCCTATTAAAGCCCGCGGTGAATAATCTTTATTTATTTCTTTTAATATATGATGATCTTTTTTGTTTTCATCTAACGAATATTCAAACATTGTTTCAGATTGTGGAAAAGCAATGGATTTTGGTGAAGGAAGTGTATTAAGATAATTAAGATCCGGGAGTTCACCTTTACCGAGTTCTTTAAAAACATGATGTTTATTGTCTTTTACAGGGCCGAATAATCTATAGTTTCCATATAAATTTTCGAGTCCGTTGGCCCAGTTTTTTTTGTCGATATTTATGTACTTCATAGAATTTGCCTTAACAATTCAGGTTTTTCAAAGATACTTTTTCGACAGAATTAACAGGATGTTCAGAATTAAAATATCAAAGCTCATCCGGTAGTCCCTACAAAACAGTGCGGGTCAATAATTTCAGTAAGTTGCATATCATGTCTTATGGCAGCATATAGAGAAAAATCAGGTGTTTACAAAGTAAAACAGGGCGGTATTCTCAAACCTGCACTGCTTTGTAGGGACTACCGCTCATCCTTATCCCTTACTTTGCGTTTGATTGTAACTTTTCGTTCACTCCAAATAATAATTAAACCTAAAAAATATAACCGGGTTCACCTGCCGCTATGGAGCGTAGCGGAATAGCGATTAGGTGGAGCGCCTTGTTCACTATTTTATCATTGCAATCTCCGTCTTATCCAAGCTGGATCTCTTCGACAATCTATTACAGCATAAATTCTTACTTCATTTTCTTCGATGCGGTAATAGACCGCGAAAGGGAATCTTTTTGAAAGAAGGCGATAATATTTGCCAAAATGAATGCTGTGAATTCCGGCAAATAGGCTGAGAGATTCGATATCAATTGAAAGCGCATCTAAAAAGTACTTGCCAATATCTCTCTCTTGGAATTCATAGAAATGAAAACCCTCTTTCAAATCATCTTTTGCTGATTCAAGTATTTTGATTTTCATTGAACCGAAGTCCATATATCTTTTTTAGCTTGATCCCAATCAACAAATTTATCTTTTCCCTCTCTTAAATTTTGTTCTCTTTCGTTCAAAATATTTTCATGCCATGCAGGTGATGAGAAATCTGGTAAATTCCGACAAATGTCATCCCACAGGATTTCCATTGCCTTTAATTTATCTTTAGTTGTCATTTTTTCTAATCTAAAACTCATTTGTCACCTCTCCTGTTTCTTGTAGCGAACCTGTTCACCGGCGGCGGGTAAATTCTAAAAACACTCAAAGTGCTATGGAATTTCTTGATAAGTATGTCCTTGCAAAATGCGCCAGATTCCAGCCGTCCGCATGAACGATTTGTTATGTATCTTTCAGCAATTCCCGCTCGCATGCTCTATCCTTGTAAACAAGGTGTTTAGAGATTTATTTTTCGTAAACTTTTGGCACAAATAAAGGCTATTTTCTGCCATGCCATGTAGATTTTTCTCTTGCACTATCTATTCTTCTTTTTCTTGATGGTATTTTGATTTACCAACTATTGAACAGTGCAGTCAATAATAAAGAGGAACCTCTGAATGCAACCAGAACGTGGAAACCTTCATAACTCTGTCCCTGATTTTCTCAAACATCGCATTGCGTGTCATAGCAGCAATTCTCATTATGGAATTTACTAATAATATTCAATAAATACAAATTGTTATTAATTTGGTATTTTTATGATATACTTCAAGCTATCTCAGAAAAGTGAGAATTTCTACGAAATTCTACGAAAAATAAAGTTGTCAATAACAGACAAAGAATCACAACCATTTGATATATTGTAGAATATCTCATAATGAGAATTGCTGACAGGCTATGTATAAGATTGAACTCTCCACAAAAAATATTACCTCACGCAAAGGCGCAAAGGCGCTAAGGCGCTAAGTTTTTAAAGCTATAATCCATTGACAACTCTTGATATACCATCACGTATTAATTCCGAACCAAAGTTAATGAGCAAACCTAACTTTTTGTCAGCCAGTCTATTCTAACAACCCGGGCCCCATTCCTTTATGAATCTGAAATGCCGCATCAACAACAATTTTCGCAATCTCATTTTCAGTCATATATTTTCTTTTTTCCCTCACGCAAAGCCACAAAGGCGCAAAAATATTTAAAATTTACTGCTAATGCATGATATGCTGTCATTAAGCATCGGTTAGAAATTCATCATCATTCCACATAGTTGTACTATATTGTTTTTTTTAACTTCGCGTCTTTGCGCCTTTGCGTGAGGCCATCTTTTTTGCTCTCTGTAATCTGCGGATCGACTTCTGACCCTATTCCCATCTCGATAACTCAAATAGTTAATATTTAAGATGTGACCCTGTTGGTTTCACTCATTAAACCCATACTTTGTTTCGTTGTCAAAGAACAATCTTTGCTAACCACCTGAATAAACTATCAATTCCAATTACGCTAACAGCATAACGCCAGCAGCGTAATTGAACATTATCAGCTACCAGGTACGCCTGATCCATTTTTGAAAAAACAAATCATAAATTATATAACTGCTGTTTTCTTGTTGAATCAGCTCCTTTTTCAACATTTTTTTAAGCGCTTTCTGGATGGATGAAGATGGGCCAAGTCCGTATGTATCAAGAAATTTTTTACTGAACACTTCAGGAGATTCTTCCTTTGCCAGAGCAACCATAAGGTTTTTTTGCTTGATGGTCAGTTCTTCCCACATAGCAATATAAGTGCTTGATTCTCTTGAAATAAGGATATCAAGAGCCTTACCAATGTCAGCTTCGGTAATCATCCTGCTATCCATGCATAATTCCGATAAAACATGGCACAGCATCTGAAAATAATAGGGATGACACTCTGTATTGTTCATTATACTGTTCAATTCATTATCACCTATCACAATATCTTGATCTGAAAACTTCTTTTTCGCGAAAAGGCTCAGTTCTTCCTGATCGATTTTACCCAATGGAAAGTGTTTTCCGCTTTTATAAAAAGGCCTGTTGGGGTTGTTAAATATATCCCGCATCAAATGTGTCTTACTTCCCATGAATATATATGAAACATTCCTGTGATTTTGAAATACGGATCTCATTTTTCTTTCGATTTCATCATCATCAAAATTTGCGATTTCCTGAAATTCATCAAAGACAACAACATCTGATTTATTTTGACGGTCTGCCTCTTTGTTAACAGCACACAACAGACCGTCTATGTTCGGTGAAATACTGCCAACCCGGTCAAATTCAAATTCAAGATGAAAGGCCTGATCATCCATCACAACTTTTGGTATAATTCTTGGGAGATACTCCTTTATTTTTTTTACAACCTGACGAGCGCCGCCGGAAATCCCGGCTGATATGGCTCCGGCATATATCTCAATAAATTTGCCTTTATTGATAGCCGGATACAGGTCAATATAAAATGTAAGAATTCCTTGCGCCTTTACTTTACGTAAAACCTGTTTTATAAGTGAGGTCTTACCATATCTTCTTGGAGAGAATATTATGACGTTCTGACCGTTTTTAATGTCTGCAACCAGCTCTTTTGTTTCCCGGGCACGGTCACAAAAATTATCACCGCTTACCGTTTCACCATATACAAAAGGATTTTTCATGGGTTCTTCCTTTAAAAATTTTTAGACAGGATTGACTGGATAGTGAAAAGAGTACAGGGTGCAGGGGCAGTTGTCAGGCGCTATTTCTTTTTGATCTGATCAGACCAACCAGCATAGCTGAAATTTCTCTCGTTTCCTTTATCCAGCGCTTACCTTTTTCATCGGGGATATAGCCGATATAAATTCCGATATAAATCTGAGTCCGCAACTCACCACATGAACCCTTGGCATAAGATAAAAAAATTCACACATTCCTTAGCAGATTCTCTCTCGATTCCTTCCACAAACGTTTAATACTGCGCATAGTAACTCACATTTTCAGACGGTAAGAATTATCCGTCCACACCACCCGCTTTTCGGGAAAGCCCTTCCTCTTATTAAAATATGGGAACACAAAAAGAAACGTTATTACGTAATTGAGCTCCCGGATAAAAGCCATACCCGTATCCCACTTCACTGGGCAGATCAAGGTAAAACACCATTGCCCAAACATCTTTCCGGTCAACCTGTTTTTACTGTTCATTCAATAAGGGAAATTATCTCCCTCATAACCATCTTTGAAAAAAACATAACCTAAACGAGAATAATTAAAAAACTTATGATTTTTTAAGACATGTTGAACTATATTATTCTTTTCGGTTCCGAATATATTTAGAGCATTAATACGGAGGTAAAAAAATGAATCCATACAACTACACTATATCCGGTCGGCGAATCTTAGAATCAAAGGCTAAATACGAACTCAAGCGAAGAAGAGTGAGTATCAGCCTGACACCAGAAGAATTTGCCAGGCTCGAAAAAGCCACCATAGAAAACAGTTGTTTCAGAGTAACATCTCAGCCCAATCACGCCACAGGTGAAAGAATTAAATACAAAGAACCGGCCTTAGCGGTTTTAGCACGTAAAATTATTCTTGATTATCTCAATCAAGGAGAAAATATGTCGAAATCAGGCTGAAAATAAAATTTCAAAGACCTCACCCAAAGGGCTATCTTTTCCATATCGTCTACAATTAAGGAGGATGAATATGGAAAAGCAGCTCAATCTTTTCAAACTGGAGGAAAATAATGATTTCTCCATATGGCTTAGCTTGCCGGAAGAAAACCAACAAAAAATCGAGTATATCTTCGCCAAGCTTCTAATCAAACACCTTAGCTTGTTAAAAGAGATTAAAGAACATGAATGAAACTAAAATAACTCCTTATCATCTAAAGCGAAATGCCTATATCTACATCCGGCAATCGACTGAACATCAGGTACGTGAAAACATCGAAAGCAAGCAGCGCCAGTATGAATTAGTTAACCTTGCCCAACAATACAACTGGAGCAAAGAGTTGATAACCGTCATTGACGATGACCTCGGACGGTCCGGAAGCTCTGTCACCGGAAGAACCGGTTTCGCCAAGCTGGTTGCTGATGTGGCTCTTAAAAAAGCCGGCATAGTTTTTGGACTTGAAGTTTCACGGCTTGCACGAAATAATAGAGATTGGTACCAGCTTCTTGATTTATGCTCCATAACCGGAACTCTCATTGCCGATTCGGACGGTGTTTATGATCCTTCTTCCTTCAACGACCGTCTCTTGTTAGGCTTGAAAGGAACCATGAGTGAGGCCGAACTTCATATGATAAAGAGCAGAATGCTGCAAGGCTTATACCACAAAGCACAAAAGGGCGAACTTAAATTCAACTTGCCCGTTGGTTACCAGTTCGACCAGGATGACACAATTATCAAATCACTTGATGAACAGGTAACCCATATTATTCAATTAACTTTCAAAAAGTTCTTCGAAATCGGAACAGTCCATAGTGTCCTGCAATATTTTATGAGAAATAAACTCCTATTCCCCAGAAAAGCTGCTTTTGATAAAAAGATCCGTTGGGTACCCCCCTACTATAAAGCTATTCTCGATACCCTTGGAAATCCTCTCTACACAGGAACTTATGTCTTTGGCCGAACAAAAGTGGTCAAAGAACTCGACGAGGACGGCAACCAAATATCACGACAGAAAAAACAAGCAATGGAAGATTGGAATGTCATCATCCACGATCATCACCCTGCCTATATCTCATGGGATGAATATCTGAAAATACAAAAGCAGATAGCAAAAAATGCACCTCCGCCCAGATCTCAAGCAAGCAAGGTCATCCGAGAAGGATCAGCTCTTCTTCAAGGATTGGCCATCTGCGGCAATTGCGGACGATCCATGCACGTAAACTATCATGGTCAAGGCAAGAAATCTTACCCCTATTATGTCTGCAATATGGCTAACAGGAATTTTGGCCAGGGATATTGCCAGTCTATTGGGGGGCGTAGAATCGATCATGCTGTATCAGATATTTTTCTCGAAACAATCTCTCCTGCCGGTTTAAATATTCATCTCCAGGCCATTCAACAAATTCAACATCAACAAGATATGGCTCTTGAGCAACTACAGTTGCAGTTAGAAAGATCTCAATATGAAGCAGATCGTGCCTTTCGGCAATTTGATGCTGTCGAGCCGGAAAACAGACTGGTTGTTCGAACCCTGGAGAAACAATGGAACGATGCCCTAAAACGCGTCGAGGAATTAAAGAACCGAGTCAGAGAACGTAAAAAAAGGTTTCAAGACCAATTGTCAAAGATCGAAGAACAGGAGGTGCTCCGTCTATCTAATAACCTCCCAACAATATGGGAAGCGCCTGTCACCACCGATAAAAACCGAAAAATGCTGCTTCGTGCCGCCATCCAGGAGGTGCAATTGACAAAACAAGATCGTGATGTTACCGTCAAAATTATTTGGGTCGGCGGCGCCGAAAAAATTGTTCATCTTCCCAAAATAAGAAGTAAAAAATATACCTCACTTGATATAGTAGAATTAGTTCGTCAATTAGCAACAAAATTTCGTGATGATCAAATAGCCCGCATCCTCATTCGTCAAGGACGTAAAACTGCAACCGGTTTAACTTTTAATGCCCATAGGGTGGCAAACATCAGATGGAATTATGATATTCCACGTTATAAAAAGCCAAAAGATGAACAGCCAAAATCTTACACAGCACAACAGGCTGCTATAGTTCTTCAGGTCAGTGTCCCAACTATCCATAATTGGTTAACTGCCGGATTTATCAGAGGGGAACAAATCGCTGAAGGGGCACCTTGGGAAATCTTTTTAACCGATGACGATATTAAACGTCTCACGGCACAAGAGGCCCCTGAAGGTTGGCTTCCTTTAGAACAAGCAGCCGAAGAATTAGGCGTCAGCAAACAAACCATTCTTAATTGGGTCAAATGCAAAAAATTGGAATACATTTATGTAACCAGAATTGGGGACGAAGAATTGGGGACGC
>Ga0255427_1055_pt1 | contig 25290 bp, 26 predicted proteins | sample ANMaggSeSYBR02D9_FD_182671 | JGI IMG/M metagenome (GOLD analysis project Ga0255427, IMG submission 182671) | Sediment cell enrichment communities from methane seep in Santa Monica Basin, California, United Staets - ANME aggregate JGI... | ecosystem: Environmental > Aquatic > Marine > Cold seeps >... | reverse complement strand
ACAGAAAACCGGGTTAAGGAGTCACGTCGAGGAACTGACGACCATGTTCCCGGAGTTCACCGCTTGGTCCAACATAGCGGAAAACCTCATTGAAAAAGCGGAAAAAACATTTGTTTTTTCCGCATCAATTTTAGTATATCAGAACCCTTGATTTTCAAGGGTTTTTTTATGCCTAAATTAAGAGGGTTTTTTCCGCACTTACTGTTTGACAAGTTTTGACTATCAACTATAATGACTAAAAGCCGTAATAATAAAATTGTGGGATCACTGATCCCACAATTGAGCCGAACATAGTATTAATTTAGTCAACAAACAAAAATATGCCAAAAAACAACAAACAGATAACCCCTTTCAATAATGCTGTTTCAGGTGTTCGAGACAGTAAGGATTACAAAAGCCTGCTCCAAGAGTTGCAAAGGCTTGCAATTCATTCAAAACAGGAGGAAAAAAGTTTTATGAAATAGTTAATTTTTTGAAGCCTATTACAGGTTAAGGCACTCCCTCGCCTTGAAAAAAGTGCGCTTTTTAAAAACGCACTTCCTACCCCCAGTTCAAAAAAAGATATTTCCTTATATACAGAATATGCAAACACACCGGGCTTGTCCAACAACCGGATAAGATCGTGGTTCGCTACGCTCACACAATCTATCCTTATTCGTTAGCGCTATTTGGTTCTTCTTCGACGGATACGAGGTTTTTCTGTCTGGAGTATTTCTTTAAATTTCTTGGTTATCAACTCCTCTCTTTTTTCAAAAAACTTTATAAAGTTTGTAAAGCCTATATCTACATCAGGAATAAAATGTTTTTTCTTGTACTCAGCTTTTTCTTCCTCTGATTTGATTGTTTCTTTTAACCAAATATCAAATTCTTTATTTAGTTTTTCTATATTTGGTACGGCTTCAAGTAGCTGAAGATTCCCAAGGAAGTTGAGATAGGATTTATATGTATCAATATCATCATCATTAACCCCTTTTTTCCTAAGTTTGCTGGCAGTGAAGAGGCTTTTAGGGAAAATATGATCGATGTGAAATTGATTCCGGTAATCAAGGTGGGGGTAAAGCAATGTTAAAACAGAAAATGTAAAATTTTGCCCATACTTATGCCAAGTGAGATTATCAATATCTTCATCGGAAAAAATCAGGGTTTTATTTGTTCCTTTGAAGTGATCAATGATTTTGTCTAATGGAAATGTTGTGCCATTATCTTTAACTATTTTTCGTAATGGTCTCAGGACATTGTCAGGCTGGCCACTGAAGGCTCGTTTGACTAGTGAAAGAACTAACCACTTTTTTATTGCTGATTTTTCTTCGGTGGTTTTGGAAGAGGGAATGAAGCTATCTTTAATATCATTTTTTCGAATATAGTAGGCAATAGGGATTAATGCGTTGTTTGATGTGAGGGTATCCCGATTGTAGCCAAAACTTGATACAAGTCCTACAGCTATCCGCAATGCTGAAGTAATTGCTTCCCATTCGGACTCAATTTTCAACATGTTCTTTTTGTTAAAATTATCCACTTTGAATGCTATATCTGTAAAATCGCAGAGTACTAAACATGATTTTAGGACAAAATCTTTATTAAAATTAAAACCATCTCCTATGTTGTTCAATTCCTCTACAAAACTGGTTATTTCCTCCCGTGCATCTCGTTCTTCCCATTGGGCGGTAGCAATAGAAAGCAATAAGTCGGAATAACTTAATATAGTACCCCCGCTATTTATTCTTATAAATATATTTAATACTTTGTCTAAAGCAGAACTTTTCTCAAGATAATAGCTAATGGTGGGTTTTAGGTGAATTACAGAATGTAATTTTGATAGTGTTTTATTTGCAAAAGTAGCCTTGGTTTTTCCAAAGTCAGTAAAAAGACTATTATCAATTAAATATTGATTAACATCGTATGATTCTTTTAGCGCAAGAATTTTTTCCACAGGAAACCAGTAATTATTTTCGTCTGTATTTTTTGATTCACTTGCAGTTAAAAATACAAAATCAAACTGTCTGTCTATTTCTGAAGAATTCCGCAATAAATTGAGATATAATTTCCTCTTTGGAAAAGCTTGATCATTATCCCAACGCTTCCTTGGCAACTTGTAGGCATAGCTCCCTTTTAGTGCCAAGTACAATGATGTTAGCCTTTGTTGACCATCCAAGACAGCAATGACTTCTTCTTCGCCTGTAACATTGGCCTTGGGGTTATGTATGTTTTCTTTTTCATGATATTCTCGAAGGAACTCATAAAATTCATATTCAGAAACCTTTTCTTTCGATACAGTCCAAAACAAAAATGAATTAATAGGATAATCCCTCATTAGACTGTCAAAAAGTTTTTCAACTTGCTCGGTATCCCAGACGAATTCTCTCTGAATAGCGGGCAATAAATATTTCTTTTTATGAATATCTTGGACTACTTCTGCAACCGTAAGAGCTGTTTGATATGACATTATTGTTTGTCCTATTTTGTGCGCTAACATTTAACCGCAAGGATAACCTGCCGGTATGGAGCGGCATCGGAATACGGGGTAGTGTCGGGATACGTGTAAAAAGTAGTCACATCTCTTCGAAAGCCTATGCATCCCCGAAAATGAATAGTTAATCCTCTACGAGTACGCAGAGCGGGTAGCAACGACAGCGACCGCTTGGTTTGGTGTATCTTTGGTTCGTCGGGTGGCGGTGCAATCAAGCTATGCAAATGGGTCAGGATACGGCGGCGCGGTTGTTTCCACGTTCATGAGATCACCGATTGCGCCACCGAAGTCGTGCCCTTCGACTACGTGGTACCCAATGATTGAGCCGTGTGGCACACCGAGCCTTGCAGCAGTTTGCGGGCCTGCATAGACTGGACGGGGTATCCAGCCCAATCCGAGAAACTCCCACAAGTAAAAGGCTTGATCACCCGTGATTTTGCGAAGCTCTGCCTGTAGCATGCGCCTTGGCAACGACTTGTAGTGATTGAGAATGTCATTCATGGTAGTTCTCGACTGCGAATTGTGGTGGCAAGTCATTAAATAGTTTTCTGTATAACTCCTTTATAAATTGCATGATGACGAAAAAAAATCAATGGAAGTTGCAAAAAAGCTTGAAAAATCATTCTCCGAAAACCTGGCACGATAAAGGGCAAGAGATAATTTTTCCTGACCCCGTATAATCTTAACTTTTGTATAAAAGTTAAGATTAATGAAAAGACAGCATCTTTAATAACTCCACTATGTTAACCCTAATTTTTTCATTTGCTGAAAAATTTGTTTGAAAAATATCTTAACTTTATTAGTATTTTATGCTATATAGTTAATATTATGATTCAGTTAAATCTTTTTGAGACAAGCATCATTAAATCCGATCATCTTGTTGCCGACACTCCGAGGCAAGCATATTATAAAGTTTGGCTGGAATCGTTGATGGGGAAATATTTGGTGAGAAAAGAAAGCGGGACAAAAAAACATACCCTGGACAAACGGATTTGGAAGTTTGACGATTTTGTGCAGGCTGAAAAGTTTTATATCCGGAAAGTGAAGGAGAAAACCAATCAAAACCGAAAATCGAAACGCAAATATGATTTCGCTGCAAAAAAGATTGAGCATAAAAAATCCCAATCATCCGGCAAAAGGAAGCCGGATCACTGTTGAGCCGATCAGGAGATTGGCGGATATCAAATCTATTAAAAAATTAATAACGGATAATCCGAGGAATCACCTTCTTTTTGTTTTGGGAATTAATAACGGACTCAGAGTCGGGGATCTTCTCAAGCTGAAAATTAACGATGTTAGAAAACTAAAGCCGGGCCAGTCGATCGTGATCAGGGAGTGCAAGACCGGGAAGAATAACATCCTGATGATTAACAAGACTGTTTATAAAGCCTTGCGGATATTTTTAGAAAATGCCGGGCCGGATGACGGGGAATACCTTTTTGCCAGCCGGAAGACAAAAAGGCCGCTCACAATCCAGTCGGTTAATGCCCTGGTTAAAAAATGGGCCAGGGAAATTAATCTTTCCGGTAATTATGGGGCTCATACTTTACGAAAAACCTTCGGGTATATCCAGAGAACCGAGTTTGGGGTGGGGTTTGAGGTTCTGGCCAAACGGTTTAATCATACCAGTCCGGCGGTTACTATGCGGTATTTGGGGCTTACGAGCGATGAGGTTAATGATGTTTTGATGAATGAAATTTAAGGCATGCCGCTTCTTGATTAACCTTGTTGCACTTTTCGGGGCGTTGTGCAAAAAACCCCAACATTATTTTATTGACGCGCGACACTAAAGCATGACATATTGGTGTCGTTCTATATTGTCGCATGCCATAATGAGTGGGGCGTGGGCTACCAACGTAAGGCGGGACAGCCTGTAAATTCAATCAGTTAGCAACTCCCTATCTTTTGATTGATTGTGGAATTTCCATAAAGCCAAATTGACCGAAAGTGTCCCGCTTTACGTTGGTAGCCTAAAAAGTAGTCACATCTCTTCGAAAGCCTATGCATCCCCGAACATGATGTCATGTTCTATCTCGTCAGCCATATCAAACAGTTCATCTCCATCTTCGTTCATCAGAAAAACTCCTACCATGATAAATTAGATGTGTATGTCCAAGCGAACTTTTAAAACTTAATCTTATGAATAATTTCATGCATTTTATCATTGAGTGTTTTCTTTTCATCAATAATAATTTCATAGATTCTGTTTTCGATTTCTGAAATATTAATTTTTTTAATGATTTTTTCCGGCCCTCCTTTTTTACTCCGAATGAGCTCTATTTCTAAACCATTGGGTTGGTAGGGGACTGAAAGAGAAATACCTTTTCCAGAGTAACTAAAAAACGATGTATATAAATCGGTTAAAAATTCAGCAATCTTTTTGCAGGCTGATTCAGCAATTTCTGAAAGAGTTGTGTTGAAGTTACTCATTTTGACTTTAGACTGAACCGTCCATACGCCGTTTATAAGCTGGTCGGTGTAGATGTAACCATCTTTTCCAGCTCTAATACGTACACCGGGCATAGTATATCGCGCCATATAGTTCTCGCCACCAACCAAAACGATATGCGTACCACCCAACCCACCAGATTCGCCAAATGGTAGTGCTTTTGGAAAAGGACACCGAACAGATAAATCATCTTCCTGCATTTCATAAATCGAACATAATGCCAGGTTTAAAGCTATGTTTTGACAATACTCAATGATTTTGAGATGGTCATCACAGAATGAATTGAATTGAGAAATTTCTTTGAGGCCGTAGCCAAAAGCATCTTGAATTTCTTTTGCCATTTTCGGGTCAATCATTTTCGTTTTACTCCTTTTATCTATTTAGGTTTTTAATATTACCCTCACACTATCCAGCCGCCGATGATCTGGCGACATGTGAAGGTCTCCAAATTTATTTTTCTTCATCCAGGATAGCCATAGTTCTTGTTTTATCTCTGTTCAGTTCACTACATCATTTACAGTTGTTTTACAACCACCTGTAAATGGGGTCTGAAGTCTAATTGGGGTTTGAAGTCCAACGGTACGAAAACGTACGCTAAGGGCTCTCTTTGAAAGTGTTTTAATGTTAAAACAGGCTTAATGAATTGTGCGTGCACTGCGCGCACAATTCAATCTCCTTAAAGACTACAACTTTTTAAGAGCCTGTTTTATTTTTTCTTCGCTTGGCAACTTGACTTTGTATTTGGCAACAAAGATTTTCTTTTCTAACCCGTCTAATAGAAGACGCCCATAATTTCCTCTGCGCCTGCTTCCTTCAAATTCAAGGTCAACATATTTGCCACTAAGCTTCTTTTTAGCATAATTAGACGCCACTTTTCCCATAGGAATGTTTTGTTTTTTATCTGGATGGACTGACTCAGGAGTGTTTACACAAAGCAAGCGAACTTTTTCATGCTTTCCTTGGTAATCAACGACAATGGTATCGCCATCGACAACTCTAATTACTTTATATTGACCGGCTATAACAAGGATAGGGAGTGTGAAAATAAAGGCTATCAGAAAGGAAGCTGTTTTCAGTCTTCTGAAATGATTCATTTAACAGCTCGCAGCTTATGGGTTTCCAATAATTTCTTAAACAATATCCCCATTATTACTGAGGTTGCATCGTTCTCATCATTTACAGGCTCTTTTGATATAGAACGACAAGATTCTATCAGTTCTTTATTCCCAGGCCATAATCCAAAGGCATTCTTAAAATAAACGTGTAAATGTGGATGGAGGTTGACCAGATCGTTTAAATCCATATTGGAAATAGTAACCCTATCCCTCAAATCTAAATCCTCTATTAGTCGATCTACTGCTTCATCAACCGTTCTCGGAGGGACTGGTAGCTTTTCCAGATACTCATTCATATCAAAATCAGTAATGTTAGCTCCGGCCAGTGCATTGACCAACTGGAGCAATATAACACCTTGAATGATGTATTTTGTATCTTCATATATTTGTGGATCTTTGGATGCCCGTGAACCTGCAACATTGAGGATTTCAATATTATTTTCGTTTATCCAGGCGTTAATTTCTGATGATGCGAGAAATGCGGGGGTTTCATTGAGATTTATATGAAGGTATGGGCGTTTATGTTTTTTGGCAAGTTTCTTGGTGAGTGCTGACCCACCAGTAAGCTTGCCGTTGGTTATGATTACTGTGCCATCGGAGGCCAAAACATTTTTCTCGGTGCGAGCAGGATAATTTTTGGTAGGCATCTCCTTTAATTTATATTCATCAGGAAGTGGGCCGTTTTCTGTTAACCGGCCTTTGGGTATCCATCCTCCACATGGAAAGCTATATTTTAATGCGGCATCTATGGCACCTTGATCAGCACCAGTTTGTCCACCGGATATGATTTTTCTTTTTCTAATCACTATTTTCCTCAAAGATAGCTAATCATCTGGATATAAGCCCTCTGTAACAAGTCCAGTGCAATTAACCGCTATATTTTTGCTAAATCCAAACCACGATTTTAGCGTCATATCCCCACCATGGACTCTGATATTATAAGGGGACGTACCTCTGCCGGAGAAAACAATCATATTTTTACCAAGCCTGGTATCGTAATTAACTTTATGTAAGGTTGAAACATGAAGGAAGTCTAAAATATCACCTTTTTTATTTTTAACAACTACATTTTCCTCTTTGAATTGAGTGATCAAAATAATATCGTTCTGAATTGTTTTTGAACGGATTTTGGTGAGAAATGACATCAGACTTGAGAAGTCCTTTGTTAGTCGTGAATAATCTTGGAGAATAAGCACACCCGTACTTACAATTAAAAGTGTTAAAATCAGTACTCTATAGGGTTTTATTTCTCCAAAGTTCCTATTAATCATCGCTATTGCTTTGATACTCGCTTTGTACTTGCTTCAGCTTGGCGACAAACTCTTCCTTTGTAAAAAAGCCTTTCTCAATAAGCAATTGAGCTGTTGCATCTACTTGGATAGAGTTAGCCATTAAGAGTTCTTTAAAATTGACAAGTTCTTTTGGGTCGAGTTTTTCAGCCATACAGATTATTCCTTTTCTATAGTTGTGTTACTTTAAATATCAATACTCTGAATTCAAACAAGCTATTTTCCGCTAAATTCTTTAGTGCTATCTGATAAAGTTCTCAATAATAACGAATAAAAAATATATCTGTTATCATTTTAATGTTGACAAATCAAATTATTATCATTTTAATAACACACATTAATCACTATTAGAATTTTATTCTAAAAACAATAGGGGAATTATGGGAATAATTATATCTGTAATAAACAATAAAGGAGGCGTCGGGAAAACTGCGCTTACATGCAATCTGGGCACAGCTTTAGCTCGTTTAAAGAAGCAGGTTTTAATAATTGATAATGATCCCCAATGTAACGCTTCTGGCAACCTACTTTCTCAAAACAGCATAACAAGCCATAATAATACACTTTATGAGTTATTTGATCCTGAAACTGATGATGTAAAAGCGGAAACTTGTATTTACCCATCCCCACACCAAACAGGGCTTTATTGTCTTCCGAATGTCAGAGCCACATCAGGATTAGACATGGAGCTCGTGAAAAGATATCCCGACAGCTTAACAATCCTCAGGGACAAAATAAAGGACGTCACAGAAACGACCTACGATTTTACAATTATTGATACGCCCCCCAATATAGGAATATTCACAACACAGGCCCTGTGTACCAGTCATTTTGTGATAGTTCCCATTGATGCAAGTTCGGCCGATAGCTTAGATGGCTTACAAGAAGCCCTCAACTTAATCGAAAGCGTGAAACAAACTGATAACCCAAATTTAAAATTTCTCAGACTGTTAATTAATAGGCTTCATGGGAAAAAAACAATTTGTAAGGTTATCGCTGCGGAAATTCTAAAAAGATTTAAGCCAGATCAAAGATTTGAAACGATAATTCCAGAAAACACGGCGTTACAACAGGCCGTTTATTTAAGAGAAACAATTTACAACTATGATCGAACATCTAGAGCTGCAAGGGCTTTCACTTTGCTCGCAAAAGAATTTTTAAACATTCTAGGGGATAATTAAAAAATTATGGCTAGGAAAAGCTTTGCGGATAGGGTTCGTGAACGTGATAATAATAGTCTGGATAAATCCGCTCAAAAGCTTCTGATGATAAAAAGTGCTGACCAAAACAAGAGAGCAATAGAGCAACCGACAGAGCAGTCAATGGAGCATCGGATAGGACAACCGACAGGGCAAGAGAATAACCGACAGAGCAAGAGAACAACTGACAGAATAACCGACAGGGCAGTCAATAGAGCAATAGAACAACCGACAGAACATCGGACAGGGCAACCGACAGAACAACCGACAGAACAACCGACAGAACAACCGACAGAACATCGGACAGGGCAACCGACAGAACATCGGACAGGGCAACCGACAGAACAACCAATAAATTTAATTCCGGAAAAAGATAAAAAGGATCCTGTTTTTTGGCTTAAAGATAATTATGCTGAAGTGTTAAAATACATTATTAATATGAAAACTAAAATAGCTAGTGTTGAGGATATATCCAATTCTACCAAAATACCTTATGGTACTATCAGAAAAGCTATCGCTGCATTAGTAAAATATGATTTCATTCTTAAACCAAAATCATATCAAAAAGGACGGGTTCGTGGGTCTGAATTTAGTATCAATGAACAACTTTGCCAAAAATTTATACAAAAAAGATGTTTGGAACAATCGACAGAACAATCGACAGAGCATTGGATAGGACAACCGACAGGACAACTGATAGAACAGTTTTCAAAGAGAGCAACCGACAGAGCAGTCAATGGAGCATCGGTCTTATATAGTAGTAGTAGTTTATATAAAAAAACTACTACTAAAAAAATTGAAATAGTATTAAATAATCATCCTGAATTCGGTTACTGGCGACAAAAAGAACTCAGACCAAAACAAATTGGACAGTGGATAAAAACAACCAACTGTTCTGTTGAAAATATGATTCAGCAGCTCTGCTATTGCCGATTTGAAATGGTCGATCTTGGAGTTGAGGAATCTAAACCCATTAAGAATGTATTTAACTGGTTTTTCAAAATTATTGAGAAAACTGGCAGCTATCCCAAACCTAAAGGCTACAAGTCTTACGAGGAAAAACAACTTGAAGTTGAACGTGAGATCGTTACACAACGAAAAAAAGAGGCTCAGGAAGCTAAAGAAGTGTATCAAGGAAAGATTGAGGCTGAACAGGATAAGAAATTTTGGAATATGATGAACGATCCTGGAAGCGATATTTATAAGCAATGTTTTGATGCCTTGAATTCTTTTGCAAAAAAAAAACCTACAACGGGCAAAGGCTTTGAAATGTCGATGAGGGCTGCCTTTAACTCTTTGACACACTGGAATTATAGCTCTTCAGGTGAAACGAAATAACGGAGAGAGGTAAACTCCTGTTGTTTAGGAACACTACAGAACAAGTCGGTTGTGTGCTCATAACAATATCGTGAATTTCGATTGCTGCGTATCAAATAACCCATCTTCCAGTAGTTCTTGGACTTTTAGTGTTCCCAAGAATGAGGATTGCTGCGTTTATGGACATCTGGGGCCTTAATAAAGCATAAAAAGGAGGAAGGATATGAGTTACATTGAGAAAAATATTATGAATGGTGAGAACATTCTTTATCAAGGCAATCTGCACTGGGTAGTTTTTTATAAAGCAATAATTTGGTTTATTATTTCAATAATACTTTACGACAGGACGCAATCTCTGCGGCGACGGCTGAGATCGTCAGCAAAGTACACAAGACCGCGACTTAATTCGGTGGGCGAGGTCGTTGACTGAACTAAAGCAATTGAATTTATTTTAGCATCGAAGGACTTCGGCCAATTTAACCAAAGCGGCCTTCCATACCAGCCGCCTTATTCAGAAACCCACAGAAGGGACAGTGGATTTCCGAAAAAGGCTATACCGCAGTTCCAACAACCAAAATATAAAGTGTTTTAGTGTTGCAGGGATTTCCTAAACTGGTGAACAGATCCAGATTAAGAAAACCCTGCTCTATTTTAGATTGTCTACAGATTTTGATCAGAACATTGCTATTTAAATTTTAACCAAGGACTTCGGCCAATTTAACCAAAGCGGCCTTCCATACCAGCCGCCTTATTCAGAAACCCACAGAAGGGACAGTGGATTTCCGAAAAAGGCTATACCGCAGTTCCAACAACCAAAATATAAAGTGTTTTAGTGTTGCAGGGATTTCCTAAACTGGTGAACAGATCCAGATTAAGAAAACCCTGCTCTATTTTAGATTGTCTACAGATTTTGATCAGAACATTGCTATTTAAATTTTAACCAAGGACTTCGGCCAATTTAACCAAAGCGGCCTTCCATACCAGCCGCCTTATTCAGAAACCCACAGAAGGGACAGTGGATTTCCGAAAAAGGCTATTTCGCAGTTCCTAAATATAAAACTTGTAAAAAAAGGTTTTTCAAAATATTATACCACTAATTTATAAAAGGAGGTCATAATAATGGCAAAAATTAATTTAAACAATTTATCACCAGAAGAACTTGAAGCCTTGGCAAAACAAGCTAAAGCAGAGGCAAAAGTAAAAAGAAAACAAGAAGAACAAAAAAGCAAATTAAAATTAGGTGAAGTAATTTTTAAAAACATTGATACAATAATCAATTGTGATACATTAGATATTAATTTGCGACAAGAAATAGCAAAAATAACAGGCAAAGAAATAGGTACAACAGGTTAATATTTTATATAAAACATCGGCTTTACGTAAAAGGAAATCTTACATATAAAGAATACTTCAGCAACCAGGGGAGACCCCCCCAGACCCCCCATAAAGTAGTAACACACCTGATGCAACATCAAAATGTTGCTAATTTCTAACCTAACTATCTAATTTCATTCTTTATAATGTAAAATAAACAATATTTACCCATAAATATTAAAATTATTTACATATAAATATTTTAACCAACAAATAAATAATCATTGACATATCAACAACCTAAAAATATCCATAAAGGAATATCATGTCAGCAACATCATTTAAATGTGACGAAGATCTGTATAAAACAATTCAAAAAATCCATAAAAAAACAGGGGTGTCACGCGCACGAATAATTAATGACGCAATCAGAAATTCGTTTGAAAAAAGCGATATTTACAAAGCACTTGAAGAAAATAAAAAACGACAAGAAAAGATTTTATTTGTTTTAAAAGAAGTCGTCCGATACCGAGAAAACGGAGACGAATTTATCAAACAAATAGAAAGCGATTTTGAAAAATATTATGAATATATAAGCAAAATAAATTAAGATGGCCACAGCAAATATAACAAGGGGCGTAAACCAATTTACACATATATTTAACCAATTAATAAAAGGTTATCTATCGATATTTTTCATTACATTATTACTCTGGCTTGTAACCTTTATTGTATTTTTTTTATTGCTAAACAAAAGCCACGATACACACATATCTAAAAAATGGCTTGAGTCACATATGATAAAAAAAATTCCAATGATTAAAAATAAAACCATAGATTATAAAACCCCTGATGGTAATTTGCGTAAATCCCATATTAACAAATTTATAAACAATAATAATGTAAAACTTAGCTTGAGCAGAACAATTAAAAAAATTCAATTAAGCATATTATTATCAAGCTTACTAAGTATATTGAATTTTGTTCTACTGGTTATGTTGTTTATAAAATACGGCCAAAAACTTGAAAAGGGCAAGCACATTAGAGGCGGCACAATCGCAACAAATCAACAACTAAACGAACTATTAAAGTCGAACCAAAAACAGAGCCGATTTAAAATTGGAGGGGTATATTTAGTTGATAGCCTGGAAACAAATCATATGTTTATTTCCGGAGCAACAGGAACAGGAAAAAGCTTTGCAATAAAAGATATTTTAGACCTTGTAAGACAATCAGATCAAAAATTTATTTGCTATGATAAATCAGGTGAATATGTATCACTTTATTACCGGGAAAATTATGATATCATTTTAAATCCATTTGATGCACGAATGGTAAATTATAATATTTGGAATGAATGTCTTGACGATTTTGATTATGAAAACATTGCATCATCATTTATTCCATCCAGCCCAAACGAAAATGCAAGCGCATCATTACACTTTACAAACTCAGGTCGTACATTGTTATGCGATACAATGAGAAAACTATCAGAAACCAATCAAGCAACCTCTGAAAATCTCTTAAAACATATTAATCAAGTTTCCTTAAAACAATTACATCAAATCTTACAGGGAACAGACTCACAAGGAGTTGTTAATCCTGATAATGAACGCCATGCATCAGACGTTAGATCAACAGTTGCGCCCATGATCAAAGCATTAAGATATTTACAGGGTAAAGATAAAACCGGATTTTCTTTAAAAAAGTGGGTGAGAGACGATGAAGATAAAAGATGTGTATTTATTACATGCAAAGGATCTCAAAAAGAAACCCTATCCCCTCTAATTTCAGCATGGTTTGATATATTTTCAAAAGAGATAATGTCCCTTAAAGAAGACTTAAACCGGCGCATATGGATGATAATAGACGAGCTTGCATCATTACCGAAAATTGAGTCTCTCGTTGATTTTGCAAATGAAGCCAGAAAATTCGGTGGTTGTGGAATTTTTTCTGTGACGTCCGTAGAAGAGATGTACAGAATATACGGCAGAAGCAGGGCAAAGACGTTGGTTGGAATGTGTGGAACCAAATTGACATATAGATGTGATGAGCCAGATACAGCTCAATGGATTTCCAAGCTGTATATGGAAGAAGAAATAAAAGAGATCAGCGAAGGTGTTAATATTTCAAATTCAGAACACCGTGGGGATTCCGTTAATATGAATGACCGGAGAGTTAACAAAGCCCTTTTTATGTCATCCGAAATCATGCAGTTAGATAATCTTAACTGCTTGTTAAAGCTTCCAGGTGCATATCCTGTTACAAAAATAAAAATTAAACCAAAAGAGAGAGAAACAATTGCCGAAGGTTTTATTGAAAAGAAAATAAAACTCAAACCAATTATTGTTGAAGAAGAACAGGAACAAGATTTAATACTACCTGCATCCGGCTATTCCTTGGCAGGGTGCTCCCCATCAGAGCCCACCTCCATTCAAGAACCTGATAAAAAACCTAAAAAGCCATTTATCTAATGCTATCAATTGCAATACTAAAAAACGCCGATGCCGTAGTTGCCTACTTTGAAAAAGACAACTACTACGCCAAAGACGACCCCCAGGCGCAGCAATACAGCCAATGGTTTGGTCGAGGTGCGGAGCAATTGAATTTTGAAGGTAATATATCCAAAGATGATTTTGTTAATCTTCTCGAAGGTTACGTCGGCGATAAACGGCTTGGCAGAAATGTTGATGGCAATTGGGAACATACCCCTGGCTGGGATTTAACATTTTCAGCCCCAAAGTCTTATTCAATCTTAAACCAGTTAACCGACAATAAAGATTTCCATGCAGCACATGATAAAGCTGTTCAGGAAACATTAAGATATATCGAGGATCATGCAGCTTATGTAAGGATCACAAAACACGGAAAAACCCAAAAACTTCTTCAAAAGAATCTTACAATCGCAATGTTCAGGCATGACACGTCAAGGGCTCTTGATCCAAACGATCATACACATTGCGTTGTCGCAAATGCCGTTAAAACCGAAGACGGGTGGCGATCTTTAGATTCAAAAAAATTCTTTGATATGAAACTGCAATCCGGAGAATTTTACAGAAAACAGTTAGCCCGGGAATTAACTACCCTTGGTTTTGAATACGAAGTCACAAGGGGAAAAGATTTTTTATTTGAAATCTCCGGGGTACCTCCAGATCTAATTAAACACCATTCACAACGCCGTGAGGCGATTTTAAAACAGTTAGCCATCCTTGGTCTTGACCCTGCAAATGCAAAAGCAGCAGCAATAGCAGCCTTGGATACACGGCAATACAAGCTTGATGCAAACAGAGAAGAACTAAAAAAAGAATGGAAAGCCATTTCAGAACAATATAATTTTAACCCAGGTTCTGTAATGGCAAATGCTGTTAAAACAAAAAGAAAATTAGCACGATTAAACCAAGACATTGATCCGGCAGAAAAAACACTGGAAGTAGTCAGTCATGTCATGGCTGTTTTATCGGAACGTGACGCCTCGTTTAAAAAAGAAGACTTCATTGCTGAAAGTGTTTCCTGTAGTCTTTTTCGGCCATCATATATAGAAGTTCTCTCAGCAATAGACATAAAGATAACCTCTGGTGATTTGATCGAAATCGGGGATGACAGACAAGAGCTTTTTACAACACACGCGGGTCAAAAGCTTGAAAAAGCAACGATAGATCAACTGTATCAAGGCTTTGAGAAGCTGGAGCCTGTTTGTACTGATGTTGATCTTAAAAAATTATTTCCTGACATTGATTTTTCTGAAGGGCAGGGAGATAGCCTGAAATTAATCCTTGAAACCAGGGATCAATTTATTGGTGTCCAGGGCTACGCCGGAACAGGTAAAACCTTTATGCTTAAATCTGCGACAACAATTGCAGAAATGAACGGATTTGAAGTTAAAGGTATGGCTAAGTCTTCTAGTGCCGCTCAAATCCTTGGTAATGAAATTGAGCGAGAAACTAAAAACATATCGCAGCATATTGCAGACCATTACAAAGAACAAAGAATGCATAAAGGGGTTAAAATAGATAATTCAAAACAACTTTGGTTTGTGGATGAATCTTCATTAGCGTCAACAAAAGACTTAAAAACCCTTATGGGTATTGCAGATAAAACAGGTGCAAGAGTTGTTTTTATCGGAGATACAGCGCAAAAGGACTCTGTTGAAGCCGGCCGAATTTTTTATCAACTGCAAGCAGCGGGGATGGATACGGCTATCATGGCCGACATAAAGAGACAAAAAGATCAAGAATTAAGAAAAGCTGTTTATTCTCTTGTGTCTCTGATCGGTGTAAATGAATTAAAAGAAATTGAGCAAAACAGGAATGTAGAGGTAGCTAAAAGAGATTTTAAAGAATTTTGTGAAAAAGTAAAACCCTTAGTAACCGAAGACCAACACAAAGAATTAATACAAATATCAAACAAGCTCAACATGGCAGAAACAGCCAAAGAACGCAATTTGTATTTAAAAAACGCCATCTCAATAGTGTCTGATGATGTATCAAAGGCGTTAAAAAATATAAAAGGCCGTATTTCTGAATATCAAAAAACAGAAGAACGAGAAAATGCGTTAATCGATGATTTTTTCCTCTTATCAAAAGAGGAGCGTGCTGAAACTATCATTATTATTCCTTCTAATGAGGGAAGAGACAAAATCAATAAAAAGCTGCGAGAGCATTTTAATACCAAAGGTATTTTGCAAGGAAACGAAATTAAAATAAACGCATTGGTCAACAGAGGTCTTGAATCTGAGCGTTTAAAACATACCTATGCTTACAGGGTTAACGATGTTATCCGGTTTGGGCGTGATTTTAGAAAAAACAAAAAAAATTATATTAAAGCAGGGGAATATTTTAGAGTCCTGGAAAACAACGGAGAGCTGAAACTTCAAAAAATCAAAACCATTAATGAAGAAGATAAAACAATCACCTGGAAACCTAAAAAAACCATGCGTGACCGATCCGTGGAACTATACGAAGAAGAAGAAAGGGGACTACAAGTCGGCGATAAAATCCGATGGCGTAAAAACTTAAACGACCTGGAAATATTAAATGGTGAAGAATCAACCATTAAAAGCATTAATGATAAGATCATTACAACCATCAGTGCAAAAGGGGTTAAGCGTGATTTTGATTTATCAAAAATACATTTTCGCCATTTAGATTATGCCTACACACATACAGTTGATTCAGCTCAAGGTGCGACCTTTAACCGCGTTATGGGTATGTGTGAGTCTTTTCGAAAAAACCTGATAAACCAGAAAGCATTTTATGTTGTACTGAGTCGAGCCAAAGAACATGCACGCCTGTATACAGATAAAGCAAAGCATTTGTTTGACGCAATACTGGAAAGGCACGGAGCCAATACAGTTGCCATAGATGCCAAAGAATACGCATGGACTATCAATAAACACTTACAAAAAAGCCAGGGAAAGGTCATTGACAAACCAGTGAAAACGGAAAAAACTGTTTCAATGGGTATATTTTTATGACTCCGACCTTTTTCTTGACAGTCGCATCAAGGCCAATTATAATTGCAATTATAATGATACAAATCATTGAAGTGAGGTATAACCATGGGTCAAGTAACAATATATCTTGATAATGAGATTGAAAATAAAATAAAAACTGCGGCCAAAACAAGCGATTTGTCCGTTAGTAAATGGATTACAAACATCATTAAAGAAAAAATATCAACAGAATGGCCGCAAGATGTAATTAAATTGGCAGGCAGCTGGAAAGAGGATTTTCCATCATTGGAAGAAATTCGTTCAACTCATGTAGTTGATGCCAGTCGAGAGGTTTTGTAAAATTGTATATTCTTGACACCAATACGCTAATTTATTTTTTCAAGGGCATAGGTGATGTTGCCGGTATTCTATTATCTAAAGCCCCCCAAGATATATCCATTCCATCAATTGCACTCTATGAACTCGAAGTTGGAATTGCAAAATCAACAAAACCGAAGAAAAGAAGAAAACAATTAGAGTTACTTATATCACGGATCAGCATTTCTTCATTTGGGACAAAAGAAGCAAAAGTGGCCGCTATGATAAGAGCCAAGCTTGAAAGCAAAGGCACCCCAATCGGTCCCTACGACATACTGATTGCAGGTACCGCATTAAGTACCAACGCAACGCTAATTACTCATAACACAAAAGAATTTAAAAGAATCAAGGGCCTTAAGATTGAAGATTGGTATTAACCGTCTATGCGCGAAGTTCGCAGCTCAATTATTATAACTTAAAAGGATCGGAGAAATTATGCAATTAATCAGAAAAAACATGAAGCTTTTTGTTGTGATATATCTAATTTTTTGCGTCAGCACTTTTATGGTTATTACAGATTCATTTGCAGTACAAAAACCCAGCTATTTGGCTGGAGCTGGAGACGCAGAAGCAAAAGCAAGTGATTTTCTTACTTCACTTATCAACTGGGCTGCTGCTTTGGCTATTGGTTTTGGGACCCTTGGAATTATTGCGGGAGGCATAATGCTTGTGCCGGTGCTAGGACAGCAAAGTAAAGCAAAGTTCTTTTTCCTTGGTGGAGCCGGCGCCATTGTGGTTGGTGTAGCTGGCCTGTCTATCGCTAGTTGGCTCTATGACAAAATGTCATGAAGAATCGGAAGGATGCCGATTTTTGATTAACTTAGCTATTTGCTTTTCCATGGTAGCCACTCTTTTATTCAACGTTTCCTGAGTCCGGATCGAAGAGAGAAACGCATTAATATGACAGATAAGCACCGCTTGAAATTCGGTATCCAGAGCGTTTTCCTGATAGGCTTCCTTTGAGTCTTTTCCTCGAAGCATTTCGCCTTTGCCAGTGAATAGCCAATAGATATTTATGTCCGTTTTTCGGACCAAACTCTCTATAGGCTTTGACGATGGTTTAGACTGGTTGTTTTCAATATCGGATAATGAGCCGTGAGAAATTCCTAATAATTTAGAAAAAGGCACGATCTTGAGATGTTTCGATACACGGAAAACCCTTAACCGTCCCCCAATGGTCTTTTCATCTATTTTTTTTCATTTATCGGACATTTTTCTTGACACATGTAGATTGTTTGGACTAAACTTTATCCACGAAGCTTACGACGTTGGTCGTGGGTGGCTCACCAAAACTATTCAATACACCGACAATAAGCAAAAATAAACAATTTTCTGTCGTTAAGAAAAAAGAATAGGATCAAAAATATGCCTGCTTTTAACAGACGAATAAGACCTAAAGAATATTTTGGAGTAAGCGCGGTTGCTTTTATTTGTTTTATGTTCGGGTTTATTTTTACTGCATTTTCTTTTTTACCGTTTTTGGTTTGCCATATAGTTTTTCCGGCGCTGGCAATGGGGGCTTATGTTTTAACAGTGTTATCCTTTTTAAAACATAAAGACTCATTATTTCTTACTGTAATAGCAGAATCTAAAAAAGATCTCAAATGCAGGCCTAAAGAAGCTATGGAAGAATGGTAACAGCCTATAGTGATAGGTATACATGGTATACCCCGCTTAATGAGCGCGTGATGGCCCACAGTGACGGTTTTGTGTCGTTGATGATATCATGGGATGGCCTTGACTGCGAAATGGCTGATAAGAGCCAATTGCAAGGCTTATATGATAGTCTGTATATGTTTATTGATAATCTTGGCCAGGATTTTTGTGCGGAGTTTCATTGGTGGAGAGAACGTGATGATTTAATGGCAACGCGTTATCTTGCAAACAATAAAAAGATTATCCGTGGTCATAATATAGCAATTCCCATCCGTGAGGCTATGGCAGAACATTTAGGGCCGTGCGGGTTTTCAAATAGCGTTGCTGTTGTTTTAATGACACACTATAAGAGTGTCACTAATAATCCGTTTGTTGGTAATAAATTTAATGCAAAAAAACAGAAAAAGGCAGCACAAAATTTATTAGAAAAAACTAACAAGGTGATTCGATTTTTAAAGGGCGGGAAAATAGCAACCATTGCTGATTACTGCAAGCGTATTCAGCAGTCAATAAACAGAAAACCGTTTCTAAAGGGTCATAAAAGCAACACAGATTATCGGTTTGATTTGTCAGAGCAATTAGTGCCTGATGTCCCAGAACTAACAGATTCAGGCTGTATTAGAATGAATGGTGAGCTTACCAGGAGCATTTGTTTATTTATGTACCCCGATGCTTTTGCTGGCTGGTTTTTACCGATAGCCTCTATTCCGATGGAAATGCATGTATCTTTTGTAATTAAACCTGCGCATACAAGGAAAGCGGTTGACGATGCTGCTGATGAATCAGAAACCGAAGACGCAACACAGGCAAAGAAGGGGACAAAATATACAAAAAAAGCAATTGGAGATCGCGAAGAATTTACTAATTATGTCACAGAATATAACCTGAATATTTTTAAAAACTGCTTTATAATTCATCTCCATGGTTCTCAGGAGGAAATAACAGAATACCATGATCTGATAGATAATTTTATCAATAATTCAGGCGGTGAAATCCGTTCCAGCGCTAATGTTCAAGGGCATTTCTTTAGGGTTGCACAGCCGGGAATGGGGCTTTACAGTAACAGGTTCAGGCCTGACGAAACATGGCAGGTAGGCAATATGGTTCCCTGTATTGTTTATGATGAAGGTATTCCAGGCGCTGAATGTCTGCGACTCACTCAATCATGCCAACTTGCCGGATTTTCTATTTTGCAGCATCCAGTTGCAAATACAATAACAATCGGTTTAATGGGTAGTGGTAAGGATGTTGATACAAACTGTGAAATCATGGAGTGCTACCCTCTGGGTCTTAACTATTTTGCCCTTGAGGCCGGAGATAGTTACAAGTGGCCGATAGAAGCCCTTGAAGGTAGTTATACAAAGATTGATCCCCGAAATACAGTTGTTAATCCTCTTATAGAGTATGAACTGGCTGATTATACTAAAAAAGACCCTGTTGATCTACTCTTGTTGTCCGGCACATTATCTTCATTATCATTTATGCTGCTTGAAGATACAAAACCAATGGAGCATGCCCAGGAATCTGCTGCAGGGCTTGCTTTAAAGAATCTCTATATAACCGAACCCCCGAAAAACAAAAAAGCTCCATTGCTTCCTGATTTTTTGTATTCCTTAAAGCACTCCGAGTATGACAGCGATCCTGATGCAAAAGCAGGTAAAGAAATGCATGATAAGTTAAAATCTTTTTTAAATACTTATCATGGCCGTGTTTTTGCCCAGGAGGATAATTTAGAAATACATCCAACCCTTAATGGAATTGATTTAAAGTTAGTCAGCGAGACTAGCGACAAGTTGCTTCTCTTTTATCTGATTTTTATTTGTCTGAGATATACGCAAGCTGCTTTTTTTAAGTCTGATGAACCAGCAAGAATTTTGTGTAATGAAATTGATGTCTATATGAAAAGCCATCCTGAAGTTGTTGGCCGTATGCTTGGATCTGTTATCCGTATGGGCAGGAAGGATGGTTGCAGCAGTGCAATTAATACGCAAGGCATTTATGAACTGGAAAATCTTGATCCAATCGTTATTTCCGGATCACCCTTAAAAAATCTCTGGTGGCGGGATCGGGAATGGGAAAAGATATCCGCCATACTTGATGGTCTCCCGGAAACGCCGTTGAAGCTTTGGAAGGCTTATAAAAATCCTTATAACCTCAATTATCGACAGGGCATGAGGATCGTGCACGGTAAATACTATGATCTGCACCTAACCTTTCCCCAGGTTGTTTTGGACATTGCATCCACGAGCCGGGACGAGCGTGCTGAAAAACAAAGGATTGAAGCTAAAACAAATGATGTTTGGGAAAGGTTGCGGCTGTTGCAAGAATTTAGGAGCAGGAGGTCATGAAAAAAACAGTTCTTGCTGTCGTAGTGTCATTATTTTTTGTTTCACCGGCATTTGGTGATCTTACGGGAGCAGGTGATGCTGCGATAACACTTCAGCTTACAAAAATTTATGCCATTCTAACGAGTAAATATGCAGAAGCACTAAAAAGGTTGCAGGAACTAAAAGCACAAAGTGCGTTTTTGACAGACATGGTTGATAAGGCACGGATGTTAAAAAAAGAGTATGATTTTGTGCGTAATTTTCGTGTTGAAGCAGTCATAAACCGTGTGAAAAATGATTTTGAGAATCTTACCTTGCTGGATAATCTTGATGGCCGATCCCCTGAACAGCAATTTGAAATGATGCTCACTGAAATCGACAGGCGGTTTGATAAACCAAACGATGAAGATGAAAAGATGAAAAGAAAATTAAAGGGGAGGGTTCGTGAGTTGCAACGCCTGCAGGCGTTGCTTGAAGCAAAATTAGACGAAGCAAAAACATTAACAGAAAACGATAATAACATAAAGAGTATTCATAATTCTATTGCGACAACTAATTGTTTATTGCTTAGTTTGGAGGCCCAAAGGCAGCAAAGAGCAATTTTAGAACAAGTGCAGGATATAAACGAAGAAAAAGAAAGGCAAAGCAATGTCGATGATTTTCAAAAGGCTTTAAGGAAAATGGGGCGTGGTGCGGCTTCAATGGAATAGATCGTTATGGACGTTAATCTAACAGGCATTATTGATATAATAGACTTCTTAAAACCGACTATTATTTATGAGTCCATTGGCGATATAGCAATGGTTTATATTTCTTTCGGGATACCAATTTTTCTGACATTTGCACTTTTTTCACGCTATCTTGAAGAATCGGCAAAAGCAATGGCCGGAGAAGCCAAGTTTATAGTTGCTATTAAGGATACTTTAGTGACCTGTGTGTTTCTGTGTGGCTATGCTGCGATAGGCATAATTTTGGTAAAATTAATTTCAGTCATCGGGGAAAAATTCTATGAGTATGGGTCTTTTGCTGTGATCTGTGAGGATTATGCTGATACTATAGAAACGGTTACAACCCTTACTAAAGAATATGAAAAGTTAGAATTATTTGACTTTTTTCGTAAAAGTCTTCGTTCGATCTCAAGTATTGCGGGCTGGCTGTTTTTTTATGCGACTATAATTTTATTTATTTTTGTTTATGCTTTTTTACGCCTTGCATACTGTCTTTTGTATTGTCTGGCTTATTTGTGGGGTTTTGTCGCCCTGCCGTTAATGCTTTCGAAGAGGATGGACCTTTCAACCGGCTGGATAAAAACATTATTATCTCTGTTAGTCTGGCCTATTATAGAGGCTTCGTTTTATGGCCTAGTTTCTCCCCTGTTTAAACAATTTAGTACAACTATGATCGCCACTTATTCTGGTAAAGCTGGTGTAATCGTTCTTGCTGGTTACGTATATCTATTACTGGGGATTATTAATCTAATTTTAGTTGCAATTTCGGTTGCCGCTGTTTTTGTATCTTTTTTCCTTGTAATGAATCAGTCGGCAGCACTTGGGGTGGCTGCGCCTTTTATTGCAACGGCTGCTGCAGGGGCTGGTATGTTCCAAAATATTGCCCGGAATATACAAAAAGCATCAATTTCAAATATGGCACGCCAAGGCTCTAAAGCCATGGGCAATACCGTCGCAGGAGCAACAAGGTTTGTATCAGGAGCTGCCGGTGCAGTTGCTAACACTGCTGGTGCTATTGCCGGGGCTGGCAATGCTATGGTTGATAGATTTAGAGGTGGTGGCAGCAGTGGTGGTTCCATTGATAGCCTTCCAGGGAAATCAGACACACCTTCCGGAGGTTCTTCAATGCAGCCTTCTTTAAGTTCTGATGCTTCAAAGGCTTCAGCTCCAGGTTCTGATGCTGGTTTAACCCCTGCAAGCCCGGTTCATAACGCTGGCGATAGCGCTAGCGGTTCCGGCGCTCAACAACAGGCCGCAACAAGCGATAATGCCCAGCAACAAAATAAAGTGCCACAAGCTGATGATAAAGGAAAAAGCACGGCACAAGGTGCAGATAATAGCCGGACGGTTGCGGGTTTGGATGGTGCTAAAACCAGCGAGGCTTCAAGCGATAATCAGAGCCAGAAAGTTAGTGGCGCTGAATCAATTAACAATCAGGGTCAATCGGATCCTGTTAATACTCCTCCAAAGGCCAGCAGCCGGAAAACAATTTTAAACGATATACAAAAAATTGGTGCGGCTTCAGTGATTTCAGGCGATGATGCACCCGTGGATTGAAACTGGATAAATAATGTTCAATATATTAAAAAAAAGAGATGATATTTTGCCGGTGGAAAATACTAACTCTCCTTTTTCTCATGGCCCCCAGCTTAAGCGTGAGAAGCGATTAAGCTTGTATTTATGGTTTTCTCTTGGGGTTAACCTGTTTCTGATTTTTTGTTTCTTTATTGCCACTGTTTTTTTCCTTACAACTGATCCAAAAGTAATTGTTGTTGATGCTGAAACAGGCGAGGTAATCGGGGAATACAGAACAACCGCATACAAAACCCAGGAAGAAATCAAGGGTGGAATGCAAAAGTTTCTAGAATATTATTTATCGTTCAACTCAAAAACAGTTTATGAAGACCACGCCAGGGCGGTCAACATGATGTCTGATGAATTAAGCAGAGAGCGAATTGAGTACTTAAAGAAAACAAATCTTACTTTTGAAATAGCTTCCGCAAACACAACTTTTGAACTGGATTTTAAAAAAACCATTATTAAACAAATAAAAGATGGCTCTGCGTTGGTTGAGCTGGCTGGTGATCTTATCATTTATACTCACGGGGCACGACCGACAACACGACCATTTAACTTTGTTCTTAAAGCCCAAATGGTTACGCTGAAAGGTAAGGACACCATAGGATTGAAAATAACGGAGATTTTTGAATATGATTAAAAAAATAATCCTCTCCCTTTTTTTAGTTTGTTTTTGGGCTTTTGCTGTTTTTGCTGTTGATCGTGATATGCCTAAAACTCGGCGCATAAAGATATCATCAGGCATTACAGAGGTTGTGCTGGACATTTACCCGACACTGGGGGTGAAGTGCATTTTTCCCTGGGTCTTGTCAGAAAACAGCAAAGAGTTGCCTTACACTGGAAAGTTAATAAACAGTAGTTTATTTGCAATGAATCGGCTGGATGGTCAAAACTACGTGCTGTTCAACATTGCAGTGCAAGGCGGCAATATCGAAAACGCAATGTCTGACGCTTTTATAAACGTTGCCGGCTATCATATTGTTTTCAGGTTGAGGGCAACCCTTGATGATCGTAAACATTATAGTTCAGTTGTTTTTGATCTTGGAGAAGCTGAAAAGCTTGATCTTATAGAGCGATCTATACAGCGCAGAATGATAGCGTTGCGGAAAGACTTTGAACTAAAAGAAAAGGAACTTGATAAGCGGGCTAATATGCTGGCCCTTAAGCTTGTCGGGCGTATGTCATTGTCCAAACCGAAAAAACACAGAATTAAAACCGAAAATGTTTTAAAGCTTTCAAACGGTGATAAAATAATTTTTTACTGCGAGACCATCTATGACTATGGAACTATTTTTGTCATTCCTATTGAGATTGAAAATAAGTCAGGAATGTTACCTCTTTATATACAAAATGTTGGTTTAGAGAAATATGACAAGGCTGATACAAGCTTTCCTATCATCTCTGAATTTGAGGTAGAGGATATAAAACTAAGCAATAATAAATTTACGTCCGGTTTTGTTGTAACTGAAGATAGCCGTTTAATCAAAAACGGTGACACTAAATGCACTGTTTTTACTGACCGTGGAAACGTGGTGGTCGAATGGTAAAGGCTTTAATCTTTCTTTTATGTTGTTTTGTGCCTTTGGCCTTTGCGGGCAAAGACAAGATCGATGGCGATACTCTTAAATTTATACTTGCTCCGGCTGAATCAGAACACGCAAGGCACAGGAATGATCTAAACGCTGATGAAATGCATTTACTGATTCAGAAAAAACAGGAACAAGAGAAGAGCGTAGCTCAACAACATGATCAGGGGTTTGTATCTGCCCCAGAAGAAGAGGAGCCTGGTTCGTCTTTAGCGCCAGAGGATGAGGCTGGAAATGGTCAAAATGGTGGGAATGGATGGCCGGAAGATATAAACAAGGCAAATTTAGCAAGACCAGAAGAAAAGGAGTCCGGTTCGTCCTCAGCAGCAACGGAAGAAGAGCGGTCCGTTTCGTCTAACAAAAATAAAGCATCTGATAAGCAAAAACCCAAAAAGAAAAATTATAGGCGTATGCCGCCAAACTGGAACATGATCGACATAAAGACTGTAGTGCCCG
>Ga0255427_1040_pt2 | contig 26760 bp, 17 predicted proteins | sample ANMaggSeSYBR02D9_FD_182671 | JGI IMG/M metagenome (GOLD analysis project Ga0255427, IMG submission 182671) | Sediment cell enrichment communities from methane seep in Santa Monica Basin, California, United Staets - ANME aggregate JGI... | ecosystem: Environmental > Aquatic > Marine > Cold seeps >... | reverse complement strand
GATAAGTCTTGTTTCATTGCTCTGGATGTTCAGCCTGACCCTAAATACATTATGAATGGTTTTAGAATGAATCCTTTTAAATCTAAAGGGATTTGCTGAAATCAGTTTAATTTTATCTTTTATCTGTTCCTTGGATTTTTTATCAAGATTTTCAATCTGTTCAATAAAAAATTCTGTGGCAACCACTTCAAATTTCATTGCAGGGCTTTGATAATATCATTCTGATCTTTTATTTTGCCTTTTTCAATGGAAACAGACAATAGCTTTTCAATCAAATCAATCTCTTTAGCAGAAAAAGTTTCATCATATTTGTTATCCCTGAATATCTTATCCCTTATTGCCTCAAGAATAAATTCCTGGATATTCCGATAACCAAAGTTTTCGGTGTACTGCTCTGCAGCCGATTGTAATTTTGGAGGCAATCGAAGGTTTATCTGTGTACTTACGGAAGTCATTGATACCAATATGTATTTATTGGTACTTAATACTACGGCTCTCCTGCCCCTCCATATCACTTCATTACTACCGGGCGCCTATATCGCTCAACTCCACCCTGGCGCCCTTGAAGATTCCCACATCACCCCGCCAGCACATGATGCACTATAGCCTCCATCAATTCCCCTGCCTCGGTCTGCGCCTGCACCAGCACCAGCTCCGCCTCCAGTTCATCGCAGAGGGCCATGAGGTGGTCTACTTTGGAGAGGACAGGGCGGTTTGTTCTATTTGGTAATGCAACCGGGTCCTTTGAGGCATTGAAGATATCCCACACACCACCTCCCAGCCTGTCGTAATCCCTTATGATGTCCCGTAGATTGGCTCATGTGCCGGCACAGGAGAGTAGCTTCAAATCCCGGCCTGCATTTTTGATTAAGTTGATGGTATGGAACTTGCGCTCGGGCCAGGTCTTAATTTAGCCCCCTTTGGCATCTATCAGTTCTTCCGGCTCGGAAGTCACATCATGCACTTATTTTAAATTTAATGTAGATGATCCGATATCATTTCCACTCCTACGATACACTATAAGTGCTATAGTGACTATAGTATGACATAATATGAGTGCTACAACCACAATTCAATTAAGGACAAACACGCGTGACGCCTTACGTAAAATTGGACATATGGGCGATGACTATAACACGGTCATTGAAAATCTGATTATTGAACACAATCGTAATAGCCTTGTAGAACACGGCAAACAAGTTGTTGAAGAGCGCAAAAATGATTTTGTCAATATAGATGACCTTTGATGTATTGGTTCTTCCAGACCTTTTTAAGAACCTCCCACTTACTTTTAGGGATAACATTAAGGCAGCAATTAAAGAGTTGAATGACCCTTTCCCAGGCACTGGAAAAGGTGAGAAAAAGGAGATTAAAGGTGCCAATGATGTTGCATATCGTTTAAGAGTAGGACGTTTTCGTATATTCTATCGAATCGATAAGGAAAAACGCACCGTTTACGTATTTGACATTCTTACAGCAGAACAGGCACATAAAAAATATGGCCGGTTGTGACTTCAACTCAATGATTCAATTTCACGTTTTTCTTTAACATTGTGGGGGCAGGAGTCTGAATCAGAGCGGACACCTGAATTACGTTAGCCAGCTTCCGGGCAGGACGAGCATTGCTCCACACGGCTGGCTGCCACCATGCCGGCCTGACGGGCTGCGGTGGCAGGGTCAGTTATGCAAAGGGTTGTTATTGTACGGCATCACCCGCACCCACTCCCGGCCAGCAGGCGTCTGCCTTACCTGCCGCAGGTGGTGACTTCGATGGGGACAGGTTTTAATTATTTTTTAGACACAGATTACGCAGATTTACACAGATTAGCTGTCATACACATTACTCAAAATATATATTTTAACAGCCATGTTGGCACTCCACCGGCACAACAATTGAAATTAACTTCCCACCACTGTTGTCCCATTCACCTGCACCTCACCCCGCCAGCACATGATGCACTACAGCCTCCATCAATTTCCCGCCCTCGGTCTGCGCCTGCACCAGCCTGGCCTCCAGTTCATCGCAAAGGGGCATGAGCTGGTCTACTTTGGAGAGGACCGGGCGGGTTGTTCTGTACTGGAAAGGATATTCTGATCGTATTTATAGAAATACAGGTCGTTATTGACATGCACCCCCCCTTTCTTGAATGGGAACTGGGATGGGCATGATATGATTATTGAACTGCTTTGGGGATTGTAGCCTGCTGCAAATTGTGCTTCTGGAAACATAATCGATATGTTGGCATGTCCTGTTTTTCCTCAAATTGAATTTCCATGCAGGACAGTTGCATATCAGGATTATTTGATCGCAGGAATTGGTACACCTTACAGTACATGCCTTTGATGGATTAATATTGCTTAGCACTGACCATATCTGTTAGCCCTTCGTCAGATATTGATTATATTGATAAGAAATCACCTGAAACGAGTTCGAATGCACCGGGGTCTGCCTCATGGACTTCCAAGACGAATCTACTGGGAGATAATGGATAAAACCATGGAGTATATTCACTCATTGTCAGTTGAAGTACCTTCTTTGCACGGGTCACGGCCACGTAGAAGAGTCGTCGTTCTTCTTCAATCGGATTGTGGCTGACCATAATCTCTGATTCGTCTTTGTTTTCGCGTTCCACCAGATCTGCTACTTCGTTTTCTTCCATGATTGAACGATAATGTGGCAGAATATCCTCATTGCATCCGGCTATGTGGACAACATCCCATTCAAGACCCTTAGCCTGATGTATCGTGGATATTATAACATGGTCGGCAGGTACGTTCGCTTTATTTGCCTTACTTTTACTCTTGAGCTGGACTTCATGTAAAAACTCATCGACGGGCATATCGTTTAGTTCCTGCATGGTCTCTTCGAGTTCCTTTACCCGCATTGCATAATCTTCGTCTTTTGCCAAGGAGGATAATGAATATAGTTCTAAAAATAGTTCCAGATAATCCATCATGTATGCGTTCGGTTGCTGTGCCCGCGTCCTGGCTTCATTCAATGCATTATTTAGCAATTTAATGGATTTTTTTGCTTTTAGACCTTTTAGTGGTATGTCGATAAGACGCTTGCCTGGGTTATTTTGAAAATGCGAAATTATAGTCTTTGCACTTTTCGAACCTATTCCTGGCAATATGCCAAGAAATCTTTCCCATGCAATCATGTTCCGGGGGTTGTAGATGAGTTCCAAAAATGCAATGAAGTCACGCAGATGTTTTGATTCAAACAAGTCTTTTCCACCGAATACCACGTACTGTATTCCATATGAGAGTAGCCGCGTGCCAAGGACATGATGTATGCCGACCCTGCTAATCTGCAATGTTCGGGCAAGCACAGCTATCTTGTTAGGGGTAGTGCCGTTTTGAATGAGAGTATAGATCTGGTTTGCAATATATTCAAGTTCATCGTAGATGTTTGTGTGTAGGGAAACCACTGGCAATTCGCCATCATCAAGGGTCGCATTCATCTGTTTTTCTTCAAGTCGGATTGTATTATGGTTGATTGATGCGATTGCGGCATTGATTATTTGTGGAGTTGAACGATAATTCTGTGTAAGGTTTACTATCCTTGTTCCTTCAAACGCTGAGGGAAATCCGATGATATGTCCGGGTGTGGCAGCTCGCCATTCGTATATTGCCTGTGCTTCATCGCCAACTGCTGTTATGTTTGTATTGTTCTTTCTAAGCTGTCTTATCAATGCTGCCTGGACATTGTTGGTGTCCTGGTATTCGTCAACGAGGATATATTCGAATTGCTGTTCGTACTTTTGCCGCACAGCTTCATCTGTGGACACGATGTATAGTGTATATACCAGCATGTCATCGAAATCGATGACGTTGTTGCCAAGTTTCATTGTATGATACTCGCGATGTATCTTCTGTATCAGCTTGATGTAATTTTGATGTTTGGGGAATTTTTGTTCTATCACGTCATCTATTGAATATTCGATGTTATCAAGGAATTTATGTACAGGGTCATACTGCATGGCATTTCTTGCAAAGGATATTATCTCGAAGGCTTCATTGGGTTTTAGTATTGTATCTTCGAGTTTCATGCCTTTTATGATGAGCTTGATTAATTTGCGGCAATCATCCGGCATGATGATTGTGTATCTGGAATTGAGTCCGGAGATTTCAGAGTAGTTTTCCCGCAAGATGCGGTTACATATGTTGTGGAATGTTCCGATCCACATGTTATGGATATCGTATCCCATAGCAATGAGACGTGATTTCATTTCATTTGCTGCCTTGTTGGTGAATGTTACCAGCATGATCTCATTGGTAGGTACAGAGTTGTCGAGTAATGCTGCAACCTTTGCCACGAGTGTTCTAGTCTTGCCAGTGCCTGCGGATGCGAGGATTAGCATCGGGCCGTCAAGGTTCTGGATGGCCTGGGTCTGTTCGGCATCTAAACTCACATCGGTCTGGTTTTCTTCTGCGTCATTCACCATCAATTTGTCGAATGCGACTAGTCTCTTGAAATCATCAAAGGATGTCATAAGTGTTAGATTATCAGATGGGCCATGTGTATTAAATTTGCTGTTTTTGTGGGTCGGAGGGATTGAATTTTTAGTGATATATACATTTTTTAGGCGCAACGTGGCAGCAAACGTTGTGGTTTTTTGTGACCTTTGAACCTATAACAAATTTATCCTACACAATCTCCTACTTAGTACCCATCTCTATCTTCTCCACCCTGGCGCCCTTGGAGATTCCCACATCACCCTGCCAGCACATGATGCACAACAGCCTCCATCAATTCCCCGCCCTCGGTCTGCGCCTGTGCCAGTCCGGCCTCCAGTTCATCGCAGAGGGGCCGGTATGAGGTGTGTGGAAAGCAGGTGTAGGGAAGGCCAAGATGAATAAAGGAATATTAAAATTATCTTCAAATTATTTACGTTTTTGAGAATCCCTTATAATTTCATCAATCTCTTTTACAGCGGCACGTGCTTCTTCTATATTCACATGTGGTTTCAACTCAATAATACACTGCGCTCTAAATTCAGAACTTTTATTAGGATTAATTTCCAGTGTTACATAAAGTGCGGTTGCTAGGCGTTCTAGTTCTGCCACACCTCTATCTCTAAATTTATTGGTAACAAATTTTATGTTGCTATCATATTTTTTAAGAGTTGATGAAAAATGGTTTTTTATTGATTTGCTCCCATCCCTTGTCACTAAACTAGGGCCATATGGTCGTGGTTGGGGTTGTAATTTAATGAGCATATCTGCTCTCATTGCTGTGAGTTCATCACTCAAATCAAATGAAAACGGACCATGCTTATACAAAATAAATTCAAAGCCAAGTGGAATGTCAAATAATTCCTGCAGAAAATAGGTGGCCTTCTGGATATGTGTTTCACCACACCAGCTACCTTTTTCCTTGAGATTATCTATTAAAGAAAGTATTACAACATCACCTTGCAATCTATTCATGATTTTCCTCCTTTTTAAGTAATATAATTGTTTGTATATTTTCCTTTTTCCATTTTTTTGCATCTTGATACAATTCAGGATTAATAAAGACATAATCCACTGCAACAATTGGGACGTTCTTTAATGTGTCTGATAGTTCAAGAGATGAGAGTATTTGCTTATCTTCTGTAATTACTGGGAATTCATGTCCGTTACCACGTTGCTTGTAATTATCTTTCCGAACATTATTTAATCCAAATTTATCACAAGCTGCTTTAAAAACAGCTTTTGCTGAATCAGGATTTTCAATAAAGTCTTTTGGGTTACGTTGATAAAGCAATTTAAAATGTTCCCTGTTGACAATTCTACTTGCTGGATCGTGCCCATTTAAGGTTACATCATCAGCCGCTTTGAACAATTCAGTTAATATTGTATTATCATTTAATTGTAAGTGATCCAAGAGAGCAGTGTGAAAGTATCCGTCTGGGAGCCATTCCTTGAGAAAATCTTGAAGATGGATATCATAGATGCGTCGAATAGAATGAAAATATAATTGTGTATACATGAAATATCTGGCTAATAGAAGTGATTCGGCTGTATGTAACCCACCTTCCTCTATACCTAAAACTGGTTCTATAGAACCATCTTCTTCTTTTGGTAGAATACGTAGAGTATCAATAAGTCGATAATGATCGAATTTTCCATAGGCTACTCCAGCGTGATGTGAATCGCGCAGTAGATAGTCCATTCGATCAACTCCAAATGAATTTCCTGTAATTATTTCTGAAAGAATAGCCTCCCAATTACTAAAATAGGATTCCCTGAAGTATTTAGGACCAACAGCCAATTTAGCAACATCATCAGATGTGATTTTCACCTCCTTCCATATTGATTCCATCTCAGCACTACGAATTATTTCAAGAGTAAGACGTTCATGATTCCATCCTTCAGGGAGCAATTCTTTCTCAGCAGTGTGAGAAAAAGGCAAAAGGCAAATGCCCAACATCATGGCACAATGCAGCCATTCTAAGAACCTTACGCCAATATTGAAGGTGGAATGAATCTAATGAGAGCACTTCATCTCTCACAGTATCATGAAAAATATTTGCAGGATTGGTGATAACGTCATAGACTCTGCTGCAAGCTCCATCACGCCTAACGAATGCTCGAATCTTCGATCTGTGGCACCTGGATATAAAAGATAAGTGAGGCCTAATTGATGGATATACCGAAGCCTCTGGAAGGGACGTGAATCAAGGACTTTTCGCTCTTTTGAATCCAGTCGGATAAAATTATGGATCGGTTCACGAATTTCATGAATATTTTTTGCCAAGTAATCTAACCTCCATCTTCTTTGTATATTGGACCGATTATCAGTCTCTACTTAATTGATGCACAACAGCCTCCATCAATTTCCCGCCCTCGGTCTGCGCCTGAGCCAGTCTGGTTTCCTGTTCATCACAGAGGACCATGAGCTTGTCCACTTTGGGGAGGACGGGGCGGGTTTTTGTGGAGACCGTTACATTACATGTTGGTACAATCAAACCAACCGCAGATGAACACGGATAAACGCGGATACGCCACCTGAAAATCTGCGTTCATCTGTGTTTATCTGCGGTTTTCTTTTATCTGCCAACACGAATTGAACCAGTCTCATATAAAGTCATACTTTATATACGATAAAAAAACTATTTTTAGTGGAGAATAAAGATGGCAAAACCCATTGAGTTTGGATTGATACTGAAGGACGAAGATGCCAGACAGTTCTGGATGGATTAGAAAAATCCAAAGGTGACCAGGGAACAGGTAGACATGTTCAAGGAAGCCAGGCAGATATATAAATACAATTTTAAACACTGATGGAATCCGAACCAATCTTTGCAGATGAACCTTCTATTGTGCCTTTAACAAAAAGGTACGATGTAACTTATTTTACGTCCACAAATGCCGAACTTAATGACTTTTTGATAAATGATGCCCTGGATGACCAGGACGAAATGATAAGCAGGACATATCTATGCTGCCTGAATAAGAGTATTACATGATTTTTTGCTATTGTTGCTGATACCATTGAGGTCCAGGCCATTGATGAAGCAGATGGTATAGACGGTTATCCGTAGCATAAATACCCAAGTATCAAGATTGCCAAGCTGGCGGTTGACGAAACTTGTGAGAGGCAGGGGTTTGGCAGGTTCCTGGTCCTGGCTGCTATCGGGCTGGCTTTGTCAGTGTCCGGGATTATAGGCTGCCGGTACCTTACTGTGGATTCCAGGCCCGAAAGTGTGAATTTCTATGAGGGGCCGGGGTTCAGGGTGGTGGAGAAGTAGAGGCAGACGGATTTTCCTAAAATGTACATTGATATGCAGCCTGTTGTGGAAAGGATGCAGCCGGAAGAATCTCTTGAGGATTTTGTGGGGTGATGTTGGTGTCAGTATAGGAATGGATGCCAAAAAGGACCTGCCCGTGGATATGGGTGAGAGTTTTCCGTACCTGGGATCTTATGAGAGGAAGGTATGAAGGCATCCGCGGTTCTGTCGCAGGGGGATGCTCTATTGCTGTATCGGCAGTGACGGCACGATACGGGGCTGTCCTGATTAGCTGGGGAGGTATGGTGAGGGGTGTTTAGGAAGCGGGAGCTTTGAGGAGATATGGAGGGGGGGTTTTAGGTGATATAGGGGGTGAAGGGTGGTTCGTGAGGATGAGAAATTATCTGCGTGTATTTGCGGTTCATTCCTTCAACTCAAAATCAACCGTGGATGAACGTGGATGAACGCAGATGTTGTTATCATAGTAAGTGAATACAATCGGTAAATGTTACAGCACCAAAAGATTTGACAGCCTCGGAATTTGAGTAGATTTAAATTATATTAAAAATCGACCCGAATTTTGAAAGAAATTAGTAGATTGAACAGATAATCTCCAAATAACAACAATTAAGTATAGTAAGTTTTAATCTATATTGAAAAAAACTTATTGGAAATATCAAGAGTATGAAATCAATGAAAATAAAAAAATAAAAGTAACTATTCAGCCATGCATAAACGTTATCTGTAGGCTAAATAGTCCAGTATTATTTAATGACACACATTTGTTAAACTTCGATAAAATCGATGGCAATAGACTCAGTAGTAAAAAATACAAAATGAATGAGAATCAGCATAAATAAACGGCTTTTCGTTATCGACATCCTACTTGAGGGGTGGCTGAATAGTTACAAATAAAATTTATTTTTGATTTATTAAATACTAGGTGGTTTAATGGATTTATTGAAGGATCACTTTAATTTGATTAAAGATATTGTCGAGAACAATTGTATTTTATTTTTTGGGGCTGGTGTATCACAATCGGCCGGAATTTCGAGTTCATCAAAACTTAGTATAAAACTCGCGAAAGAATTAATTAAAAGCATGAAAAAAAGCAATCAGGAAATTTCTAACATAAATCGAGTTACTCAAAATGAACAGAACCTTCTGGAAATTGCAGAATTTTATCATAATTTCTATGGAAATAATAAAATAAAAAAAAGAATATGTGAAATTCTTGAATGTGAACAAAAAGATGCATCTAAAGAAATTTTTGATAATATTATTAATTTACCTCGTAATGACATTATCACTACTAACTATGATTCTTTAATTGAAGATAATTTTGCTCCAGCAGATCGAACAGTCATATGGAAAGAAGAGCAGTTATCTGATTATGATTCATTAAAATACAATATTTTTAAAATTCATGGGACTATACATGATCCAACATCAATTGTAGTTTTAAAAGACGATTATTCTAAATTTAAAAATTCTGGATTATACAAGTATTTAATTGGACAATTACAAACAAGAACACTCGTAGTAATAGGGTATTCACTTAGCGATACAGATTTTAGAGATTTTTATTCTGAGGCAAACCCACAAAAAAAATTGTTTATTGTTGCACGAAAGGAAAATACACTTGTTCATAATGATTGGAAAAATAAAGGTGCAACGATAATAGAAATCGATGCGGAAAATTTTTTTATTAGTCTTATTGAAGCAATTAATAAATACAAAGAAGAAACTCCAATTGAAGAAATAAAATCTGTTCCGAGAGGAATTAAAAAAGAAGATAATAATCCATTTAAATTTTATACTACCGACGGATTAAAGCCAGAACAGTTTTTCGAATTATATAAATCGTTTATTCCTCCTGATTATTCAGATTTCTCAAAAATCTATAATGTGGATAAGCATCATATCATTCAAGGTATAAGAGGAACTGGAAAAACAGTCCTCTTAAGAGGACTTTCTATTGAGAATCTATTATCATCTAATCAGCCAACAAATTATATTGGATTTTGGCTACCATTTAGTACATCATACTTAGGGAGTGTAAAACGTCACGAAGATGAAAAAGATGATTTGTGGTACAAATTTTTCGCATCTTACCTAAATATTCTTATTGTCGAAAAAATATGCGAAAGTTTGGTGACCTGTGAAAAAAAAAAATATCTTGATTTTGAAAAAAATAAGATAGAATCATTTGTTAAGATTGTTTTTCGTGATTTTAGGATAGACAATAATAATGAAACACTTAAAACTTTATATGAAGAAGTTACTCGTATTAGAAGTGCATATCATGTCGCTTATGATAGAAGTACATTCAAAATTAGAGTGGATCCAACTTATTTAAGAATCTTCATAAATCATCTTGAATATCTTCATAATTATTTCAATGATAAATATTTTTTTATTGTGCTGGATGATGCACATTTTATGATTGATGAAAACCAGAAGAAGGTACTAGTTTCTTTTCTCTCGCATAGAGAACATCCCATAAGTTTTAAAATTGGAACAAAAGAGGAATTTGGTGTTTATACAGATTTTTTTGGAGCAACTATTCAAGAAGGAAAGGATTATGAAAATGTTTATTTAGACCGATCAATAGGGAGAGTTGGAGCAAAAGATTACAAGAATTTCTTGGAGAGTTTGGCCAATAAAAGATTAGAAGCATTTGGTCAAGATATAAAAATAAAAGAATTATTGCCTAAAGGTGAATATAAAAAAGGTGAATTATATAGCGGTTTTGGAGATTATGTAACTTTATCATCTCAAATAATTAGAGATTTTATAACTTTAATTAAGGATACAATTTATTATGCGAATCCCCAAATCGCGAGAGAATATTTGCCACTTAAGTCAATTCCACCAAATGTTCAAAATGAAGTAATAAGTATAAAATCATCAATTCATTTGAAAGAAGTTGACGCTGCAGGAGACTTACGAGAAGATGTTTCAATTTTAATTGACACATTGGGTGCACTATTTAAAAAAATTCTTACGATTAGCCAAGAAGTAAGTCCTGAATCAGAATTGAGAACTGTTTCTGGAATAGAAATAAAAAATTATCATAATTTAGATAAACGAACTAAAGAAGCATTAGATAAAGCAGTTGAATTATCACTATTACAAATACCAATAGTTTATCGTATTCGACAAAAAATGGATTCACCATATTTTGGGGTGAAATTTCATAAATTACTAATTCCATATTATAGACTAAAATTACCATATAGGTATCCACGAACAATTGACGCCTCTTTATTGAATATGATTTTTACTGATTCTGACACATTTGTGGAAAAGTTGACAAAAAATTTAAAAAATAAAGAAATACTTGGAAAAGAAAAGGAGCTAGAGCATGCTCAAAAGGAGATTGATTATTATGATTGATTATTACATTAGTGGGAGTGAGATATAAGTGATTGAATCTTCAATAATCCCTTTTGAAAAATATATTGGTAAAGAGAAGACATTATTAACCTGTGTGAGTTATGAGGATAGACCAATTTTATCTTTAGAAAAAATCCTAACAAAAATAAAAATTGATAAATGTATTTTAATAAAATTAACAGATTTACTTTCTGATGATCATAAGTGGAATTCTTTAAATATCTCAGAAAGTGAAGAAGAAGATATAAATGTAAAAAATGAATGGCAAAAAAATTATGAAACTTTTATTAAAATTCTTAATGAATATAATATTGACATAATAGAAGTACCAGGATCATATTTTCGTCCATACTATTTATCAAAAGAAATAAATAATGTTCTCCCTTCAAAAGAAGATATTCTTTTCGATATCAGTGCTCTACCTAAACATATTTTATTATCGATTCTTCGTTGGTGTGAAAAAAAGGATTTTACATTTTTGTATGCTCGTCCAGAAGTTGAGAGAAGTGCCGAAGTTGAATTTTCAGTAGGAATGGAGAGAGTAGGAATCATAAGAGGTTATGAAGGAGAAATTAGATTTGATAGAATGAATGTCTTAGTTCTTGTTCTTGGATTTGAAGGTGCCAGAGCATTGTCAATTTTCAGACATTTTGAACCATCTAAAGCATTAGCATTATTGGGTAATCCTCAACCATTATTTGATGATAATTTATGTAAATTTTATTTAGATAATGCTTATAAAAATAATAGTCAATTGTTATCAAATCAACGAGTGATTAACAGTAAGATATCTAGTTTAATTCCACATATTTTTAAAAATGAATTAAATAAAAAAATCTCTAAATATATAGAAGAATCTGATTCAAATATATTGATTTCTTGTCTTGGAACTAAACCTCAAACATTGGGACTTTATCTTTACTGGCTTGAACATAAAAACATACAGATTATTTATACAATTCCAAGTAAAAGACGTATACCTTCTAAAGGAATTAAAGAAATATTGATTTACAAAATTAATTAATAGCAATAAGAGTAGCCTCTCTGAAATAGTTATTGACAAGCTTTTCTGAAAGTTAATGACGAATTAATATATATCGAATGGTTTATATTAATTGCTGATTTAATATTTCCCAATCAAATTTTTCATTTATTTAAGTCTTTACTTAATTCATTAATATATTCTTTAATTACCTTTTGGGCTTCTCCTTGTTTCATACCTTCAGTTATATGTATTAATTTAGAACAACTTGGTTCTGAAAAGGCTAAATAAAGAGATTTTACATAAATAGCTGGACCGAGAAATAGAATTTCATTAGCTGCAGAAAAATCTAAGTAACTAGGTATTTGGCTTCGAATTTTTTTAGCTAATTGTTCAACATCAGATTTAGTTTTGAGAGTTATATCATAATTTGGATCTATTAATTTGTTTGGTGTGATTAGGCCATATTTGGCAGAAAGGATAAACCATGGATTCCCATTAAGTTCAGCAAATTTCTTTTTTAAGAGAAAAGACCTTCCATTGTAAGCATCTTTTGCTTCGCATAATGATGCTTCTGTTTTGGATTTCCCGCATGAAATTACAGTAATCTGCTTTGATTCGCTAATTTCTTTTTTCTTAATTTTCAAATTAGTATCTATAGCTACTCGGTTTCCTACAACTACTAAGCACCCATTTTGTTTCTGACTTTTATCTTTTAGGTTTAAGGCAGAATACGGATTTCCACTTAATGGACTTAGAATCTTTTTCTCGATAAAATGTCGAGTTTGCTCAAGTCTATCTATATGATGTTTGATAGGATCTTCAAACCGCCGTTTATACTGAAAAATCCATCCCTTATAGTCAGCGGCATTCACTCCAAGTAATTCTAATAATTCATGTCGCCGAGGATTATACACTCCAAGAGTAAAACATCGATCATCTGGCCATTCAGCTTTTATTGCATTAACTATTTCAGAAATATTACCATTATTCGTAAATACATATCGTACTGTATTTTTCCTCTTAGTCAGTAAACCACCAATAGCAATTTCCTCAAAACCCATTTTTTTTAGTTGATCATAACAATTAACATATTCGTCTGGAGTTTTTCCTTGTGCAACACCAACCAGCTTAAATTTCCTTTTTTTAATTTGGTAAATTTCCCTCGCTCTTCTTGCACTTTCTATTGTATCATCTTTTTCACTCAGAACATCAAGCATAATTCCCCTTTCAACATTCATTTCATCGTATCGCTCAAAAAGGTCATGGTAATCCATTATGCCACCCTCTTTTGTGAACACACCACTATCAGATATTGTAGTAAACGCTTCTTTAACAGCTTGCCCTTTTGCACATTTTTTTAAATTTCCATCAAATGGACAAGATCCATCAACAACCCCACAATATTGCTGATCTATACAAGGAAATTTTGAAAACATTTTTCGGAAAGGTTTACTACTACTAGCCTGTGTCATCAGTCCAATTTTTACAGGGTGATTCACTAAATCAAGTCCTGAAAGTATTCTTAAGCTCATTGGACGATCAGCGACAAAATGAGGAATAAATTGTGATTCACTCATTCTTTTTTTCCTCAGAAGCAGCTTTTATTATCCGTTCATTAGCATCATCTGCTATTGTTGGGATTGGAACTCCTTTAAGCCCTGTAGCATCATGGCTGAGAATAAGCCAGTTTCCAGGATGAAAAGTAAAAGTAGGAGATAGTTGTTCCTCACCAATTCCAAAAGCTTCAGCTACTCTTAGTCTGTCTTGTTGACGCGGAAGTTTGCTAATAAAATAGGTGTGAAGATTTCCCATAACCTCGGTATCTAACTTGGATGCTCTCTGAGTTGAAATTCCAATACCTAAGCCAAACTTTCTACCTCTTCGAGCCAATGTTATACATAAATCTTTCACTTCACTGGTTTCTTCACTATCACTGTCTAATGGAATGAACAGGTCTGCTTCATCAAAAAGAAACACAGTATGCGGTTCTAAAGTGCCTTCCCGCCTTCGTGATTCGTAAAGTTCATTACCGATAATTGAGGCAAATCGCTTTAAATCAGAATCACGACGTGATGTAATTATTAGTGTTTGAGGAGTATCTTTATTGTTTAATGTTTCAATTAGTTCTTTGGTAGGGATAATTGCCCTCGGAGGTATTTCTAGAAGAATTTTATTTTGCCTATCTAAAGAATTACGGGTTCTCATAATGACTCCCCTGGCTGTAGCCTTTTTAGAGTCATTTTCACCTAAGCGATCATCTATAATCGAAAAAATGTTTCCTAAACGATCTATTGCCTGTTGAATAGATTTAGCATTGATTGGTGTTTCTTCAAAGGATTGTGTCCATTCCATCTCTAAATCTCTAAGTACATCTCGTACAGCAGTTCCAGTTCCCCTCTCAATTTGGGCACGCATTTCATCTCTGATCCAGACAGCTAAAGTCATTGCTGGTAATGCTATTTTTGTTCGACTTAGTGCTTTAGCTATTCCTTTGCGTATATATTCATGTATATCTTGATTATCCTTCAAACGAGCAGGAAGTTTCATCTGTTTTAGTAAAAGATCAATATTTTCGGATGAGACATCCTCTACATTATTTCCTAGTTCTTTTATTATTGGAAGAGGGAGAGAATCAGTTCCCACATGGATATATCGCATCTCTTCTGATGCATTAACAAATTTGTCTATTAGAAGTCCAATATATTCATCGTTGGGATCAATAATAACTACGTTTGATTTTGTTCCAGAATCATCTGATGTTAACGAAGTAACCATAGATGATACTAAATTCGATTTTCCTACTCCAGTAAAACCAAATATTCCAAAATGAGTTGTCAACAAGGTTTCTTTGTCGAGTTTAATATTTATGTCCTCAAATTTCTTATGCGTGAATGGAGAAATTGGCTGTTTCTCCATTCCCTGATTTATAATTGCATCAACCATTTCCATACTAAGCGGTCTTACTTCTGCTCCTACCATCGGTAAATTCTTTTCATCATCAAGTAAGGGAAGTGTTGGATTTCTAGAATCATATTTGAATTGCCAACCAGTAGAAACAGCATGTGATGTAATAGTTGTAGTGGGATGGAGTGGTTTATCACTTTGCTTCTCCCAATCTTCCTTTATTGACCTCATCGATTCGAAAACATGCCCTGGATATGCATCACCTCCTTGTGCCGCAAAATGAATTGGATAAACTTGAGTTAATGTTAAAACAGAATATATTCTAAGATCATTTTCTGGGGGTGTATAATTTTCAACAGCAACAAGATCGCCAATTTGAAGTGAATCCAGTCCTAATCGAGTATATTGGCTCCATAGTTCGAATTCAAATCTTCCCTGATTGTCAGGAGTCATTTTTACTAGTGCAGACCGTGCATTGAATAACTTATTTTCATCAAAAGGATTGTTGCTCAAATTAACCATCTCTTGTTTGTCTTAATGTTCTATAAATTGGATTAGCTCGATTAAGACGCTCTGACGATCGAAGCATTGGTTCGACCATTTTCAATACAGATTTTGCGCCTCTATCAGCATGATGGAGTGGATCTGGATAACCAATCACTTCAGGAAAAACATTTCTTGTAAGGACTGACAATAAATACATTGCAAGTTCTTGCTCTCGATTTTGGATTTCTGAACTCGCATAAAAGAATGGTTCCACGGTTCCAAGATTTTTATTTTCATCTCCATCTACTACTTTAATCTTTTCAGGAGAATATCCTGGATGAACCAGTCTATCTAAGAAGATCACATGTCCCATTGATGGTTCCATAGGTGGCTCACGTACTAAATGGAACTGTACCAGAGATCGCATGACAACGTTTGGTTGTACTAAAACATCTCCTCTTACTCCTTGAAGAGTTGGAATTTCTGAACCCCATTCTTTTTTCATTCTAAGCGTCATAAAAACTGCATCGAATTCAGTGGAACTCCATGGTCCTTGAATGGTTTCGTCAATCAATGGACACCTCTCAAAAGTTAGTCTGTCTGTTGCAGGTATTAATTTTGGTTTAAAAGAAAATTGACCGATTGATTTCATTACACCAAGATAGTGATTTGTAAAGTAAGTCGAAGCAGAATCTTTCACCACTCCCAAAAACATAATCCCATTACGCCAACAATGCTCAAATGTGAGGCGTAATCCTATGGCAAGTAGAAAGGACAATTCATCAGAAGAAAGAAAACGTGTTCGTTCAAGTCCGTCATCACCAATATAATTATAAAGTAAAACTGAAGGATCTTTATCTCTAAAAAATTGATTACAAAAATGAAGATATAGTCTTTCAATTTTGGATGGAGAGTTTATATAATCTCTATTTATTGAAAGTATATTTCCATCTTTTTTTACCAATGCATCTTCTGGGTTTTTACCATCCATCTTCTCTCCATATCGGTTACACTCCCAAATTAATCTAATTTGTCTTTTTACAATATTGAGAGGTAGATTAACATCTTCAGCAAATTCAAAAAGATTTAGGGTATTGTCTGGAGATTCATAAATTTTTGCTATCGCACGTTCCCAAAGCCTATGGCTTTTTTTGGATGGAATATCTAATTTTGTATTCCAAGGTTTAGAATATCCAACAAGTAAATCTGGATACCATATTATTTCACCTGCAATCTTGACTCCAGCAAACCGCAATTTTCGGATATTTGGTGTAGCATTTGCCAATACGGATGATAAAGAGTGATCCCAAAGAAGCAAGTGAGGGTGATCCATACTTGAAGCTCCTCGATATAATAAAAAACTCTCAGCTAAAAGCATTAAAGACGTGTCCATACCTGATATTGAAATTCTTTCTTCATCATTAACAACAAAACGATCTTCAGGATCTATCAATGTCAAGTCTTCAGGACTAAGTGGTAGGTATGCTACAAGACTACTATCATCTTCTGGTTCTGATTCACGATAAGAAATTAATGGAGGATTTTCCTGCAATCCAAGTTCTCCTTTTACCACATAAGCTCCTCCGTAAAAATTTGCTATATCAGAAGTTTCAATTTTTTGGCATGCTCCATCAATTGCCCAGAATCTTAATGCACTACTTCTATGTCTTTGTTGGAGTTCACGATGCATTTCACGCCGGAAAGCTTCATTCTTGAATAGGGATGAATAGTGAACTATGTGGTCTTTTAAAAATTCATCATGAAAATCCTCTAATTCAGAGGACCCGTTGATGACTCTTTTTTCTAATCTATCGCGAGTTTGAAAAAGTGCCTTATCATAAAGTCCGAATATGTCTGAAATAGTTGATCTTTCTGTCATTGAAAGCCATTAACTCCTGCACATAGAATGAATTGTAAAATCTATTTTTGAACGTATAATCAAAATTTTATAGTTTTTTCAATCTGCTAAAATCTTAATAGTCTTCACAATATATATTTTTTTTCAAAATATATTTAGACTTCAAACTCAAAAGTAAATCATACAAAGTTGCTCATCCTTTTTCAATTCATTTTTTTCACCCTGGCGCCCTTGAATATTCCCACTTCACCCCGCCTGCACATGATGCACTACAGCCTCCATCAACTCCCCGCCCTCGGTCTGCGCCTGAACCAGCCCGGCCTCCAGTTCATCGCAGAGGGCCATCAATTCATTGACTTTTTTCAATATGCGGTCCTGTTCGTCAACTGATGGAATCGGAAATGGACAATTGCGCAATTGAGTCATATTAATCGAAGCAAGATTTGTAGTCTTTTTAGAAGCGTTTTCAAAATACTGACGTCCAATCGATGAGTTTGTGAACAAAACAATCCATTGAGACCTTAAACCTATATTCCAAGGCCGTGCACGAAATATGTGGTTTTGATGAATGCAGTCCTGAATTTGCCCATCCCAAATTGCAGATCTGCCCAGTTTATCCCAATCACCACCTTCAGTGAGTAGAACATCACCTATATGCAATCGATATTTTTCTAATTCTTCTTTAGGAATTTCAATTTCTTTAATTACATCTAAATTTAAAAAGCCTCTCTGAACATTAGCAACACGCAGATAAGGATAATAGGCAGTCTGTCTACCCAAGAGTTTTCGTCCTTTAGTTACTCCACCGACAATTTCTGTAATTTCGCCTAACCTCTTCCATTCCCAATTTTTTGGAGGAGAAAATGATATTTCTTCCAGTTCGATTGGTGAAAGTATTTGGGATTTTCTGTTCCAACTCTGTTTTTGCCCTTCTTTGGATACTTTAATTTTTTCTAGTAACACCGACGCTGGCTCATCCCCCTCATCCTGCGGCACCAACTTCCCCTGCACAGCCAGCTGCAAAATAGCCTGCCGCAGCAGTCCCACAGTCTCAGGCGCATCATACAGCAGATCAAAATTATCGCAGATGCACTGCCAGTGTTGGGCGAACTCCCCAGGCGTGGGGGCGGTGAGGAGCTTATCGAGAGCGGCATTGTTGAGGATAATGCGCTGTTCGTGCTTTTTGTGCTGGTGGGCTTCCAGTTGGTCGCAGAGGGCCATGAGCTGGTCCACTTTGGCAACGATGCGCTTTTGTTCTTCGAATGGTGGAATCGGTACCAAACCCTTGAATAATTTTCCATCATTAATAGCTGGATACGCCATACCTATCATTTCGGATTCAACATACGTGATGAAAGGCTTACTACGAAGATAATAATAGAGATATTTACTGAGAATGACGGAATATGGATGCAACACAGCAAAGGCTGTACTTACAATTGGTTCAGGTTCAAACTGTTTGTCAATAATAGCAATATTCAAAAGATACGGACGAACAGTTGCATAGATTACTGAACCTTTAGAAACAAGTTTTCGAGCTCGTGAGGGGGCTTCACTTGGTTCTAGTATATCAACATTTTCTGAGATTACGCCTTGTTCCTTATTTATCGCAGAAACATCAATATATGTAAATTTTGTATCAGGTTTCTTTTGACCACAATCGTGTCCAACGTCACCTAAGCGAACCCATTCCCAATTATATGGTAATTCATAAGGTATTTGCTGTGGATCAATTTGTGGCAAAGACCTAATTCTTTTGATTTTCTTTTCCTTTATCAGCTGATCCTTCTCTGCTGCTATCTTCTCCAACAACACCACCGTCGGCTCATCCTTCGGATATTGCGGCACCAGCTTCCCCTGCATAGCAAGCTGCAATATTAGTTCACGTAGTTTCTGCACTCCATTCGGTGCATCTACAAGTAATTCAAAATTTTCGAAAAATGTCTCATGGTTCATGCACTTACTCCACCTAGCGCATTCATGAGTTCCTGTTGTAATGAGTTACGAGTTTCTGTGACACTTGCGAGAAGTTCCTGGTATTTTATCAGCAGTTCTTCCGGGTCGCCGTGGCCAGCATCACCGTTGTTAGGATTTTTAATATCCAGGTTATAACCATTAGCCTTGATTTCCTCAACCGGCACCCTCCAGGCAAAATCAGTTTCTTCCCTATTCTCCCACCATGCCTTTTCAAGTTCAAATTCTTCAATTCTGAGAGGTTTTGTCTTTGAGTAGGATTTATAGCCTTCAGGATAAGGATGCTCATAATACCAGACTTCTTTTGTGGGTTCACCTTTAGTAAAGAAAAGAAGGTTGGTCTTGATTCCTGTATATGGATTGAACACACCATTAGGCAACCGCACAATAGTATGCAAATTGCACTCCTCTAACAATTTCTCTTTGATTCGGGTCTTCACACCCTCACCAAACAAAGTACCATCCGGCAGCACAATAGCACCCCGCCCCCCATCCTTGAGCAGATGCACAATAAGCACTAAAAAGAGGTCTGCCGTTTCCCTGGTTCGGTAAGCAGTCGGAAAACTCTGCTCGATCCCATCCTCCTCCATACCCCCAAACGGCGGATTGGTAACAATAACATCCACCCTATCCTTAGGCCCATAATCACGCAGCGGCCGGGCCAGCGTATTATCATGCCTGATCTGGGAAGGAACCTCGATACCGTGCAGCAGCATATTCGTGACACACAGCAGGTGCGGCAGTGGTTTCTTCTCTACACCATGAATGGATTGCTGCAGGATTCTTTCATCATCCACATTCTTCACATACTGTTCCCGCAGGTTGTGGATAGTAGCGGTGAGAAAGCCACCGGTACCGCAGGCCGGGTCCAGCATTTTCTCGCCCAGTTGTGGGTTTACCATATCTACCATGAACTGGGTAACAGCACGGGGTGTGTAGAATTCACCTGCATGGCCCGCACTTTGCAGGTCTTTCAGGATTTTCTCATAGATATTGCCGAACTGGAAACGATCATCAGTTTTGTTAAGATCAATTTCATTGATCTTGTTGATCACCTGACGTATCAAAGTGCCGGATTTCATGTAATTGTAAGAATCTTCGAACACATTCCGGACTACAAAACCCCGTGGATCAGCTTCAGAGCCCAGTGAAAGATCCTTCAGTGTAGGGAACAGTTCATTATTCACAAAATTTGATAATTCATCGCCCGTTATACCCTCAGGATCAGCAGCCCAGTTGCGCCACCTGAGTTTTTCCGGGATAGGGGAGCGGTAATCTTCCTCCATCGTCTCATATTCCTTTTCCCGGTCCTCGAATATCTTAAGGAACAACATCCAGACAATCTGGCTGATACGCTGTGCATCACCATCCACACCCGCATCTTTGCGCATGATATCCTGGATTGTTTTAATCGTTGTACTAATTGCCATGTTTTGATCTTTCCACATATTTTGAACCACAGATGAACACAGATAAATACAGATGCTACCACACAAATCTGTGTTCATCTGTGTTTATCTGTGGTTAATTATTATTTCATTATTTCTATACTGACGTTAAGCTTCAGCCAGGTATAATTGAGTTTCCAATCCCTTCACAGCTTCGAGATACTTATCCTTCCCGCCAAAGAGATTGATAATTTCCAGCGGCGTGCCAAACTGGTTGATGGGCTGGACCCTGAGCACGTCCATGCTTTCAATATTTTCAATACCCTCATCAGCATACTTATTCAACAGCGCATTCAGCACGGTCCGGGCATGTTCTCCATATTTTGTGAAATAGTCCCGTTTTCGCAACTGTTCTGCCCGTTCCTTCCGGGTCATTGCAGGCTGATCATAGACCACATGACATATCAGGTCGAACGGGTCAAAATCCTTACCCACTTGTTCAGCCAGTTCCTCCAGCATGACACCCTGTTCCTTAAGTTCCTCGATCACTGCCAGCTTTTGATCAGCTTCACTCCAGTATTTTAAGAAAGAATCCATAGAAGTGAATTCCTTGAGTACAGTTTTGCGGGTATAATCTTTAAGAGATTCAGTGATCAATTTTCCATCGCTGCCATAATACTGCACCCGCTCAGCAACCACGTGTACTTTCACGTCGTCCACCACATATTTTATTCTTCCGGGTCCTTCATACGGATTTTTTATGAGGGGGTTGATTCCTTCATACACTTCCACAGGCTCACCATCAAAATCAGGATCAGCAAAAAGTTCAGTGGCTTTCTTAAAATCCATAATAGTGAAATAATATTTATCATAATCCTCGTTGATACGTGTCCCCCTGCCGATGATCTGTTTGAATTGGGTCAATGACTGGATACGTTGATCAAGCACTATGAGCTTACAGGTCTGCGCATCCACACCAGTAGACATGAGTCTGGATGTAGTTGCTATAACCGGATAACGACTCTCAGGCAGGATAAAATTATCAAGCTCAGCTTTCCCCTCCGGATTATCGCCTGTAATTCGCATGACGTACTTGCTGTTCTGTGCCACAAGATCACCATTTTCATTGACAAGGGCCTGGCGCATCCGTTCCGCATGGTCGATATTCTCACAAAATACAATTGTCTTGTCAAAGCGACCAGTGGCATTTAGATATTCAGTTACCTTCTTAGCCACAAGTTTGGTGCGCTGGTCAAGCACAAGATCACGATCAAAATCCTTCTGGTTATAGATCCGATCTTCAATCTCTTTGCCATACTTGTCTATTTTATGTTTCTCAGGTCGCCAGCCAGTAAGGTCTTTATCCAGATCGATCCGGACTACCTTATATGGTGCCAGAAAACCATCTTCAATTCCCTGTTTCAGGGAATAGGTATAGACAGACTCGCCAAAGTAATGGATATTGGAAACATATTTTGTCTCTTTTGGTGTAGCAGTTAATCCAATGTGGGTAGCAGATGAGAAATATTCCAGGATTTCGTGCCATGCGGAATCTTCGGCAGCACTTCCCCGGTGGCATTCATCAACAACAATAAGGTCAAAAAAATCTGGTGAAAACTGTTTGTATATGTTTTTTTCTTCTTCTGTGCCGGTTACGGCCTGATATAAGGATAAATAAATCTCATAGGATTTATCAGCCTGCCGCTTCTGAATCTTTGTCATAGCCGAACCAAATGGTTTGAAATCGTTGGTTTTGGTTTGATCGACCAGTATGTTACGATCTGCTAGGAACAAAATGCGTTTCTTCATTCGTGATTTCCATAAGCGCCAGATAATCTGGAAAGCAGTGAATGTTTTTCCCGTTCCGGTAGCCATGACCAACAGAATACGATCCTGACCCTTAGTGATGGCCTCGATGGTGCGGTTAATGGCGATAAGCTGGTAATATCGCGGTGTCTTTCCACTACCATCAGTGTAATAGTCCTGAGTGACAATTTGGGCTTTTGTATCGTCAATATTTTTCCAGACGCAATAGCCTTTCCACAAATCTTCTGGCGAAGGAAAAGCATGTAATGGAATCTCTTGTTCCAATAAACCTGAAGTCTGTGTACGGTCATGCTGCAGGAATGCATCACCATTAGAACTGTAGACAAATGGTACATCCAGCATTTCAGCATAGCTTAGCGCCTGTTGCATACCATCGCCTACCCCATACGTATTTCTCTTTGCTTCAATTACAGCAATTGGAATATTTGGCTTGTAGTAAAGAATATAATCAGCACGCTTGGGACTCCCACGGCTTACATGGAGACCCTGGACGATCACCCGACCATTGGTGAATGTCACTTCTTCGCGTACCTGGGTATGGATATCCCACCCAGCTTGATAGATGGCCGGAGTGATGTATTTGGTGCAAATATCACGTTCACTTAAAGTCTTTTTATCGATAGGGTCCATCTCTCTCAGCCTAAAATGTTTTAAGTAAGCTAGCTTATTTATAATCGGGGCGTCTCTATAAAAATCTTCCTAAAATAAGAAAAGTTGAAAAAAAGCAATCTAAATAGCCATTCTATGGTTATGAATCTGGATGTTATGTCGGTTAGCTGCCAGCAGCTGTTAAAATATATAATAAAAGTAATATGTTTGGGTATCCCCATATCCCTGCCACCGCAGCCCGATAGGGCGGCAGGTGGCAGCCAACCTTGTTGGTTTGTGTGAATTTTGAACAGCGAAGGACGCAAAACCAAGGCAACAAGGTCTTTGTGATATTTTCGCACATTATAGTTAATTTTTATAATATCCATTCGCAGATTAGAAATATTATTTTCATCCAATGGTTATTTATAAATTTATTGCATATTTACACCAAGGAGATAATGTCATGGCTTTGAATGTTAATGTGAATAGTGACTTTTCAATGCAGGAGGTAAGCGACGTAATTCGCTCTGCCCTGGCTCTGGATGAGCGGCTCGCAAAACATAAAAAAGCCAGGTATTATGATTTATGTAAAGATTTTGAGACAAAATATAAGATGAGTTCAGATATTTTCATGCAAAAATTTGAATCCGGGCATCTGGACGACCTCGATGACTATTTTGATTGGTATGCAGCAAAAAAAGGATTGAATCACTGGAATAAAAAGTTGAACATATTGTCAGGTATCAGCCTATGAATGCAAGAGAGTATTACTCTCAGATTGAAACCACTATTAATGACTGCCCGATAGTTACCCATTTTTCCACAGAGTTTGACGAGATTGACCAGTTTGTGGGATACTTTAAGGGAAAACTGGATTTAATGGACGGTTCTATCCTGCATTTTATAGAATTTATTGAAATTGAAAATGAGATCGTTAACCGCCTCAAATACAAATATCACTGGCAGTCAAAAAATGGTGAGTTAATAGAACGATGGGATAATGTACCCCATCATAGGGAAATTGATACTTTTCCCCATCACAAGCATGATAATAAAGGAGTTTATTCATCTTCGAATGTTGATCTAAAAACAATCATTGACCATCTTATGGATAAATTATTGATATGAATTAAACTATAAATTTATAGATAATTTATTTATAACTCTTATCCATCCTCCGCTCTTATGTTCTCCCGCGCCGCCCATTTCTCGCCTTCACCCCTGCCACCGCAGCCCGTCAGGGCGGCAGGTGGCAGCCAACCTTGTGGATTTGTGTGAACTTTGAACCACCAAGGACGTGGAGTGCGCAGAGCATTTTTACCTTTCTCTGTGGTTGATATTTACTAAACCCAAAAACAACTGATATTTCCCTACTGGCCCCGTTTTTTTTTCCTTAGAATTATTCTTAACCACTCCTGTCCTAAACAATTGCCAATGGATTTAACCTTCAGTCCACAAACATATACACACCCATGAAACGAACAGGAGTTACGAACCTGCCCCTGCACGGCGGGGCAGCACCCAGATGGCTGTTCAACAGGATGGTCAAACTGTCAGGCGGCATCTGCGATGCAATATTACTGGATTTCGGACCGGATGAAATGCTAAGACGGCTGTCAGACCCTTACTGGTTCCAGGCGTTCTCATGTGTGCTCGGATTCGACTGGCATAGTTCCGGCACCACCACCACCACCTGCGGTGCCCTGAAAATTGCACTGGACCCCCAGGAGCACGGCATCAAAGTATGCGGCGGGAAAGGCAGGACGTCCAGGAAGACGCTGGATGAAATAGAGCAGACTGCTGAAGTATTCAGTCTTTCAACCCCGGATATCGAGCAGCTCAAGTACTCAAGCAGGATGAGCGCAAAGGTTGACAACAGCCTGATACAGGATGATTACAGCCTGTACCACCACTGCCTGGTATTTGACGAGAAAGGAGACTGGACCGTTATACAGCAGGGCATGAACGATTCATATGCCAGGCGATACCAGTGGTTATCAGAAGGAGTAAAAAGTTTTGTAGAAGAGCCGCATTCCGGCATAGCGTCTGATGATATCAAACCTGATGTGCTGGACATGACAGCAAGGGAGAGTTATGATACACAGGAAGTAAGCCTTGACCTGATACTGGACGGTCCCGAGCACCTGCGGCAGTATTTTGGTAAAAAGAACCAGACAAGGTTGGACGATTTCACTGGCAGCAGGTTAGATGATATCAGAGGTGGAAGGGTAGATGAACTGTCACTGCCGCCCCGTCACCATATAATAGATATGGATATCACAGAAAAGGGGATGAAGGTGCTAAAGGAAGCCTACGAACTCCAGCCTTCATCCTACGAGGAACTTGTCTCGCTAAGGGGCATGGGGCCACAAAAGATACGCGCGCTGGCACTGGTTTCAGACCTTGTTTACGGTACACGGCCGAGCTGGAGCGACCCTGTGAAATACAGTTTCGCCCACGGTGGGAAGGATGGATTCCCGTTTCCTGTGGACAGGGACACGTATGACAAGAGTATCAGCACCCTGAAGGATGCAGTGGAATCTGCCAGGCTGGGTGAAAAAGATAAACAGAATGCTATAAGAAGGCTGAGCCAGTTTATTTCAGATGAATGAACAGGGATTATATGTACTTGACTGATGATGAAGAGATCGGGGACCGGATAATAGAGATACGGCGCCGGTTGCACAGGATACCGGAGTTAAGTTTCCATGAATTCAGGACACAACAGGCAGTGGTGGAGCTTCTTGAAGAGATCGGGCTTGAGGGTAAATTTATTGCCAACACAGGTGTCATTGCCACAATACAGGGCAGCGGTCCAGGGAAATGTATCGCACTGCGTACGGATATGGACGGACTTGAGGTGACCGAGGAGCCGACACAGTTTAACAGTGAATATATTTCACAGCACCAGGGCTTTATGCACGCCTGCGGGCACGATGCCCACATGGCAATGGTGCTGGGAGCTGCCATGCATCTTATACGGCAAAGGGACAGATTCCCTGGCTCTGTCAAATTGATATTCCAGCCCGCTGAGGAGCAGCCCCCAGGGGGCGCACTTGATGTTATCAGGGACGGCGGTCTGGATGGAGTGGATGCAATTATCGGGCATCACGTTTTGAGCTACCTTGATTCGGGTGAGATAAAGTTCAGGCCCGGGCCGTTTTTGGCCACATCCAATATCATGAAAATTAAGATCACAGGTAAGGGCGGGCATCATCTCAGCCCGGAGCTTGTTATTGACCCGATAGCAATTGCTGCCAGGTTTATTGGCTGTATCTGTGATAGGATCAGGATGAAGATACCGGAAAACAGGTTCATTTTGGGTTTTGGCAAGATCGCTGGTGGGTCCCAGTTCAACAGGACACCTGATGAAGTAGAGTTAATGGGCAGTTTTCGTACCTTTGACAACAGGGACACACAGGATATAGAGGATATTATTAGACATGTCCTTAATGAACTGGTGGACATGTATGGTAAACAGGATTTCCCTGGACTGCCGACCTATGAACTTGATATTGAGCACGGGTATCCTGTTCTGGTCAATGACCCGGTGTTCTCAAGAAAGGTATTAAAGCTCCTTAAAGAGCATTTCCCGGCAGTGGGTGATGATATCGAACCTTTCTTCGGGGC
>Ga0255427_1050_pt1 | contig 27168 bp, 21 predicted proteins | sample ANMaggSeSYBR02D9_FD_182671 | JGI IMG/M metagenome (GOLD analysis project Ga0255427, IMG submission 182671) | Sediment cell enrichment communities from methane seep in Santa Monica Basin, California, United Staets - ANME aggregate JGI... | ecosystem: Environmental > Aquatic > Marine > Cold seeps >... | reverse complement strand
CATGTCATTCGAAGAATTTCATGCACGTTTTCTAGACGATCTGGAAAACCGCAGAGTACGCAGGGGGACGCAGAGAAAAATAACAACCCTCTGTGATCCTCCGCGTCCTCTGCGGTTAATCTTTTTTGCCATGACCCATTGATCCAGAATAAATTAAAAAGTATCCCTGTATCCTGGTGTCGAGAAGGCTACAAAACTACTGGATCAGATGCTCTTTTCCTGCCAGTGTTGTCTTCCTGCCCTGGGGAGTACGTTGAATGAATCCGACCTGGATAAGATACGGCTCATATACATCTTCGATAGTCCTGACCTCTTCCCCAACTGAAATGGCAATTGTCTTCAAACCCACAGGTCCACCCTCGAAATCATCTGATATTACACTAAGAATACGCCTGTCAAGTTCATCCAGGCCCAGCTTGTCTATACCCAGCATAGTCAGTGCATCATCAGCAACATCCCGGTTAATTGTTCCATCGGCCCTGACAACTGCAAAATCCCTTGCACGCCGCAGCAGCCTGTTAACAATTCTTGGCGTTCCACGGCCGCGTTTCGCAATTTCAATAGTCCCGTCCCGGGTTATGGGAATACGCAGGATAGAAGCACTACGATGCACAACCTCAACAAGTTCATCGATATTATAATGATTAAGCCTGAACGTTATTCCAAATCGATCCCTGAGCGGTGAACTCAAAAGTCCTATCTTTGTAGTTGCACCAATAAGAGTGAAATGTTCAAGGTTGAGTTTTATTGACCTGGCACTTGCCCCCTCGCCTATCATAACATCAATTTCCAGATCCTCCATTGCAGGATACAGTACTTCCTCAATAATTGAATTCATGCGGTGTATCTCATCAATAAAGAGCACATCTCCCCGTTTAAGTGATGTAAGTATCGCAGCAAGATCTCCGGGCTTTTCCAGGATCGGTCCTGAAGTACTTTTTATGCTGACTCCCATCTCATTTGCTATAATATATGCCAATGTTGTTTTTCCAAGGCCTGGTGGTCCTGAAAATAAAATGTGGTCGAGTGGCTCACCTCGTTTTTTTGAGGCTTCGATAGCTATTTTTATGGATTCCCTAACGACATTTTGCCCTATAAACTCATCAAGTCTTATGGGACGGATCGTAGTATCTTCCTGTTCCTGATCCAGTTCAGAAGTAGAGATTATTCTTTCTTCCATGATTATTCTTCAACTTCTTTTAATTTTAAAAGTGCTGCTTTAATTAATGCTTCGATCGTGGGTTCTTTTACACCGGCAGATACAGCATCTACAGCTTCCTTAGCTTCTCTTTGTTGAAAACCTAATGATACAAGAGCACTTACTGCATCATAATTGACATTACTGGTACTGGTGGGAACAAATCCTTCCATTTTCTTTTTCATCTTATCCTTTAATTCCAGTATCAATCTCTTAGCATTTTTCCTGCCAATTCCCGAAATACTGGTTAGGACTTTTTCATCCTCATTGATTATTGCACTGGCGAAATCTTCTATTTTTATATCAGAAAGGATTTTCATGGCTATCTGGGGCCCGACTCCTGAAACATTGATTATTAATTTGAACATCCCAAGTTGGGTTGTATTCATGAATCCGTATAGGTTGAGCGCATCCTCCCTGACATTTAGGTGAGTATGAAGTTTTACTTTTGCGTTTCCTTTTCCTTTTTTTTCAAGTTCCTGCAATGCCGGTTGTGGAACATTAACATGATATCCGATACCTCCGACATCAATTATTACAAAACCTTCACCACATTGCGCAATTTCGCCATTTAAATGTGAAATCATGTCATTATCTCATTAAATAATATCACTATCTCATTATATGTATATGACATAAAGCAATCGAAAGACCATCAGCCGCATCATCAGGCCGTGGCAGTTCGTCCAGGCCCAGAAGACTTTTTATCATTTCCTGCATCTGTCGTTTGTCAGCGTGTCCAGAACCTGTTATTGCCTGCTTTATCTGGGCAGGTGTATATTCGAATATTGGTATTTGTCTTTGTTGTGCTGCAAGTAATATCACCCCTCTTGCTTCACTTACCCTCATTGCAGATGTGACATTCTTATTGAAAAAAAGTTTTTCAATAGCGACTGTTTTCGGATCGTACTTTTCAAACAGTGCATTGGTCTCGTTATAGATATCCAGCAGGCGCTCTGGTGTTTGTTTATTAGCAGATGTTCGAATACATCCATAGCTTACTGGAATGATCTTTTCGTCTGATTTTTGTATAACTCCAAAACCAACAGTTGCAAGTCCCGGATCGATTCCGACAATAATCATGGTAATTTCACGGCGATTATCAGCTTTCGTATTTTTGGATATATTTCCAAATCTCTGCCCGGGTTTTAGGCATATTACCTTCAAAAAATGTCTTTATCCAGTACAAATACCCAATTCCATTTGGGCTCCTGTGTTGCTTTACAAGTTTGATTAAATGTTTAACACATGAATTAATCTCCCCATAAGTATAACTCCTTTCCCCCTCTAATTTGTTTAGCACCAGTAAAGCTTTCACAGATTTTGAAATTTCATCAGCTAGCGAGCCTTCCTTTTGCCCATCAAAATCTTTTTTAAGTTTTTTGTACGCAGATAACACCGTTTTATCTTTAAGAAATGGTTTTTTTTGCCAGATATTTAAAACAGTGTTTTCTATACTAAAAAATATTTCATAATAATCACCGATATCCTCAAATAAAACTTTGTCGTTACCGCTTTCGGCCAGTTCTGCTAATGGTCGATTAACATCAGCCTCTGTGATCTCCATATATTTTTATCATTCTCATGTTCTATAAATAGATTCGCACTTACGCCGCCACTAACTGGTTCACCACCGCTTCAATCAATTTCACACCATATGTCTGTGATTGATTGGATTTCACTTCAAGTTCATAATAGAAAACCATGAAATATTTGAGTATGAAGATTATGTTTTTTCATACAACTACACGAAATAGGATACTGTTGCAATTCGTGTTGGTGAATTTAATAAAACCAGTCAGATAAACAAAGATGAATGAAGATTTTCAGGCAGCTTATTCACGTTTATCGGTGTTCATCTATTATTACATGACTTTCGGCTCAGAAACGGGTTAAATTAGAGAACTTTTAAATATAGTAACTTCCTTTATTAATTCATGACTGAAATAAATCATGAGATTTTTTAATTTGTTCTGGAAATGCTAGGGCCGCATATATAGTTTGCGAAATACATAAGTAGTAATAAGTAGTAATCAGAAAATAATAAAAAGTCTCAGATTTGAATGGGCGCAGGTATAATTTCAAACTTCTCTAATTTAAAGCGTTACTATATACCCATATAGCCGAAACTCATGTATTAGTTAGATAATACAAGCATATAATGTAACGGTCTCATATGAAATACTAGGAAATAGGCATCAGTCCATCTGGTATGGAAGATGCCTTCAGGATACGAGGGTTACAATCAATCAGCGCCCGTATTTCCCTATCATCTCTCCCTGTGCCAGGATGTGCCCTGACATGGCAGCCTCAAGCTGGGATTTGGCGGCACCGCTCTTTAAGCTAAGTGCAGTATCCAGGGCATATACCCTGAAGAAATACTTGTGGGGCTTGCCAGGCGGTGGGCAGGGTCCGTTATAGCCGATCCTGCCAAAATCGTTCTTGCCCTGCAGGCTGCCGTCGTCCAAGCTACTGTCCTTGGGCACCGCAGCGGGCAGTCCGGTGCTGCTGGCAGGTATGTTGTAGATCACCCAATGGACCCAGGTTTTACCGGGGGCGTCGGGGTCGTCTACTATCAGGGCGATGGACTGTGTGCCTGCGGGGATGGTGTCCCATGAGAGTGCCGGGGAGCGGTCCTCACCATCGCAGGTGTGTTCGATTGGTAGGCTACCGCCGTCGTTAAAGGCATCTGAAGATATTGAGATTTGTTTCATTATGGTCTTCTCGTCTGTTTGGATTTCTTGCTCTGGTTGGTCGGATATACATCCTGATAATAATACCAGTAGTGCGATGATCAAGAAGATCTTCAACAGCTAACTCCTCCAAGTGAGTATTAAACGGTTTCTTTAGATATAACCTTCGGAGGAGTTAGCAGAGTTAAGGATATTTTAGTATCCACTTCTAATTTGTTGGCAATACCACAGAGTAATGACACACATCACCATTCAATGATCGCTACTGATGTTGTAATCTACAATTTGGTATGGTTGTTTTATTCCAATTTACCATTAGACATGAAATGGATACCCCTCAAGCTTGCTCCATCCTGCACTCAGGATTATGGCACTACCGCTTTCGCTTGCATCTACTAAAGGCATACCTTCAACTCAATCGTATCCCCAGCGCTCGCCGCAAGAACCACTGCGACCGCAGCCAGCAGCAGCGCACCCAGATTCGCTTATGCTGCCGCCTCTTCGCCTGTTCCTTCCTTTGCCCTTGCGATACGAAGGGGAACATCAAGATCCATCTGAAGGAACATATCAAATAGCCGCATACTCACGCCCACGGTATCGTTACGCTCATCGATCCCTTCAACATAGACGATCACATCAAGATCCTCGTCTTCATAAGGTCCGAAATATTCAACATCCTTGATCCTTTCTGCACCAAACTCCTTTGACACTTCATTCAGGATTATTTGTACAATCTCTTCTTTATCCATCTAAAATTCATCCACAAGATTTTTACATACATCAATAATCATAGACGCGTCTGATATCGCAGATTCGCACATATCTTCCGCAACCTCTACATTCAGATCATAATCACACTTTATACGATCCATTCTCCAAACATTCATCTGCTTAGCAAGCGTTTCGTCTCCAAACTGCTTTATTAGCAGTTTTTTGAACTTATCCACCAGTGATCTATGCCTTGTGACATCAATCTGCATCTGCAGATACACCGCAGACCTTGCAGCATGATACATCGAATAATACGACTTATGGATCACAGTTCGATTGCTAAAACCTAGCTCAAGAAGTTTTTCAGCAACAGAGAGATTATCTTCTGCAAGCGCCAATCTGGATTTTGCAATATGTTTCATAAAGATTTTTATTGCAGTTAAATCCACTCCTGCATCCTGATCGCTCAAATAAACGAGCAAACCCCATTTGTCAGGAGTAAGTTCCATTAACTTATTTTGCTTTATCATGAGCCTCACTTTCAGAATCTATCTGCTATCAATAGTTATCGATATCTATATAAACATTTGTAGCCGCAGTTCCAGCACCATCGCCAATCAGCCGGAGCTATTCCTCATATCCATTTTCTCTACATACGTCCCGGCATGCACGTAAATCGTATCCTCCTCCCCTGCGCCGTCAATTGCATCCTGAATCTAATCGCTAGGATACACATCCCATGTCGCACCTGCCATTGTCCCACAAATGCCAGTCAGCAGCATCGATATCCAGTTGTGAATTATGCTATTCCCGCTGCTTCTTACCTTCTTTGCAAGAATATAGTTTAAACTATCACAGCGTTTATTTTTCATCTTGCATCCCACACTGGAATTCGAATTATGAAATTGCGTAAATCCTGAAATCATTCTGACACTTTCGTTCAAGATATTTTCTGATTATTTAATAAATCTTGAAAACTCAAGGCATATTAATCTTTTGATTTCACCACAATATATTTATAGATATATACTATCAATTTTATATAAAAATAAATAAAAGACCAAAAATGCCCAAAGACACAATCGCAAAAGAATGACCCCCGGTTCGCAGCAGCTAAATACTCAGTCAGCGCCCGTATTTTCCTATCATCTCTCCCTGTGCCAGGATGTGCCCTGACATTGCGGCCTCAAGCTGGGATTTGGTGGCACCACTCTTTAAGCTGAGTGTAGTATCCAGGGCATACACCTTGAAGAAATACCTGTGGGGTTTGCCCGGCGGCGGGCAGGGTCCGTTATAACCGATCCTGCCAAAATCGTTCTTGCCTTGCAGGCTGCCGTCATCCAGGGTCTTGTTTTTGGGCACGGCACCGGGCAGTCCGGTAATGTTGGCAGGTATATTGTAGATCACCCAGTGGACCCAGGTTTTGCCGGGGGCGTCCGGGTCGTCCACTATCAGGGCGATGGATTTGGTGCCTGCGGGGATGGTGTCCCAGGACAGGTCGGGTGATACATCATTGCCGTCACATGTGTATCCGGACGACAGCATATCCCCGTTCTCAAATACGTCCGAAGAAATCGATATTGCATCCATATTTATATCCTCCTCTATCAGGGTCTCTTCATCAGGCTCACTGGCAATACATCCTGAAATAAGTACCAATAGCACAAGAATCAAAAAGATCCGCATGATGAAATCCTCCCTTATCTGAGTTTCCTTTTCAAGTATTAATGCTTTTTTCCCCTCAACCGCTCCACCACAGCCTCCACCTGCTCCACAGCAGTCCCGATATACCCCTTAGGGTCCATAACCCCCTTAATCTCCCCAGCACTAATAAACTCTGTCACCCCAGGCCGCGACATCAGTACCTCCTTCATATGCCTGCCCGACTCGCGGGGCTCCATGGCGCTGGTCCTCACAATCTCATGAGCCTCCTGCGCCTGCCCACACCCCGCTTTGCCAGCTCGATCATCACAGCCTCGCCCATATTCAGCCCGCACATAAGATCCAGGTTGCGCTTGCTATTCTCAGGAAAGAAACGCAGATTTGCAATAATACCCTCTGCCAGTTTCAGGATATGGTCTGTGAGCACACAGGTCTCAGGGAAGATCACCCGCTCGAAGGAACTGTTGGTCAGATCCCGCTCATCCCACAGCGTATTGTTCAGCAGTTCAGGCTCCACCATTGCCCTGACTATCCCGGCCAAACCGTATACCTGCTCGCTCTTAATAGGATTTCGCTTGTGGGGCATTGTGGACGAACCCACCTGCTTCTTGCCGAAACTCTCCTCTATTTCTGCGATCTCGGTGCGCTGCAGGGAGCGAAATTCCACGCATATCTTATCCAGGGTAGTGACCGTGTTTGCCATCCACATCACGAACTCAGCATGCCTGTCCCGCTGTATGATCTGGGTGGATACCTCTCCATTAATAAAAAATCACAGGAATAGCCGAGACTGTTATATTATATATTGGTATTATCAAACTAACCGCAGATGAACGCCGCTGAACGCGGATACGCTGCCTGAAAATCTGTGTTCATCTGTGGTTCCATTTAATTCACCAACATGAATTGTAACGGTCTCCGAAAATAACAAAATTTATGTACAAATAAAAGAGCATAATAACGAAACTTCACAAATACAATGATAGCTTTACATGGAACTTGGAAACCATCAGAAACAATAGACGATCAGGGAGATTTCTTCATATGGGGTGAGTCGTCTACAGCTTCCACTATCAAACGCCGGGGCCGCCCTCCAAAATTATCTGCCAGCAAACCCCGCCCCCATCCATTCCAGGTTGCACACGAAGACCTGAAGATGGTTATAGAACTCCTGGAAGTTATCAATGGCAGCATTACCAGTACCAAGACCCGCAAGGATGATGTGCTTCTATCACTTCCTACATTATCCAGATCGCCCCAGGCGTCACCGGATCTACTAAAGGATAATGGCAATGAGAGCCATGAAGAGCCAGTAGGTTTAATACCATGGAAAATCGAAGGTCTAAGCATCCCACCCGAAAACGCAATATCATTACTCAGCTCACTTTCGGGAGCGTGGATAGAACATGATAACACAGTCATAGGAACCGATCTGAGGTTCTGGAGTAATGTTTCAAAATTTTCACTGGAACTGCTGTCAAAACAGCATTTTGTTCCGGGTATAGTCATTTCTGAGAATGGTGAGGTATTTCCCAGATGGCAGTATATGCTGAATGATGAAGACGACAGAATGCACTTTTCAATGCTTACAAAGTCAATGCCACCTGTTTGCAGGGCACTCATCCAGAATAAGGTTCCAAATGTACAGAAGGCATTCTTAGCAGATTTCCTCAATAGTGCCATTAACGGCTGTATCCAAAACTGGATGTCAATCTCAGAGATCAGATCAAAAAAGCCAGGCATCTCTGAAGTATGGTTACAATCCTTATCAACCGGAGAACCGTTACAAGTCCACAAATCAATTCTCAAAAACCTTTCAAAGGGATTACAATTATGGGAAGCCCCGATACACGAAATTGAAAAATCTGGATTTCGCACATCCTTTCGTCTTGAACCCCCGAATGAGGAAGATTCAGATTTCTGGAACCTACGGTATTTTCTCCAGGCTTCGGATGATCCGAGCCTGCTTGTACCTGCCGAGAACGTCTGGAGGGAGTCAAAAGATACACTTCATTTCCTAAACCGCAAATTCGACCATCCCCAGGAAAAGCTTCTTGCCGATCTCGGGAAAGCCTCACGCTTATACCCTCAGATCGAGGACAGTCTTCATTCTCCAAGACCCACAACTGCCCGGCTCACAACGCAGCAGGCATATACATTTCTAAAAGAGGCTGTACCTTTATTTACAGAGAGCGGATTCGGGGTCCTTATCCCTCCATGGTGGAAAAAAGGGGGATCAGATTCGAAGCTTGGCGTAACATTAAATGTAAAGCCAAAGCAAGACCCTAAAAACGGCAAGGGATTGTTCGGTTTTAACTCGATAATCCAGTACGACTGGAAGCTTGCTCTTGGCGGTGAGCCGGTAAGTGAAGAGGAATTTGAGAATCTTGTAAATCTCAAAGAGCCGCTTGTGCGTGTAAGGGGAGAATGGGTAGAGGTCAAAAAAGAAGATATCGCAGCTGCCATTAAATTCTTCAAATCCAGAAGATCAGGTGAAATGAAACTGGATGAAGCCCTCAGGCTGAGCGCTGGACTGGGAGAATCGGAAATTGGCCTTCCTGTTGGTGGATTTAATGCATCTGGGGTGTTATCAGAGCTGTTTGAGCGTTTATCAGGCAGAACCGGAATAGATGAACTGACACAGCCTGGTGATTTTGTAGGTGAGCTTCGACCCTACCAGATCAGGGGCTTCTCATGGCTTACATTTTTGCGGCAGTATGGGCTGGGAGCATGTCTTGCTGATGATATGGGTCTTGGCAAGACAATCCAGCTTCTTGCCCTGCTTATAAAGGATAAAGAGGAAGGCGTTAAAAAACCCACTCTTTTGATATGTCCTACCTCCGTAGTCGGGAACTGGTATCGAGAAGCAGAAAAGTTTGCGCCGTCCCTCAGGGTTATGATACATCACGGCACAGCCCGGGTCAGGACAAATAAATTCTATTCTGAAGCTGTCAAGTTCGACATGGTGATCAGTACCTATGCCCTTGCCCACAGGGATGAGGATATGTTCAAAAAAGTGGATTGGAGCGGGGTTGTGCTGGATGAAGCGCAAAACATCAAGAACCAGTTCACAAAGCAATCCCAGGCTGTGCGCAAGATCAAATCAGACTACCGCGTGGCTCTAACAGGCACACCTGTTGAGAACCGTTTATCAGAGCTCTGGTCTATTATGGAGTTTTTAAATCCGGGCTACCTTGGCTCGGCAGAAGGCTTCAGGAGGGGTTTTGCACTGCCCATTGAACGGTATAATGATAAAGATGCAGGCATGAAACTTCGAAGTATCGTTTCGCCATTTATCCTGCGCCGCCTCAAGACCGACCCCACCATCATAACAGACCTTCCTGATAAGATCGAAACAAAAGTCTACTGCAACCTTACAAAAGAGCAGGCTACACTCTATAAAGCTGTTGTTAAAGATGTGCTTATGAGGATCGAGAGCTCAGAAGGAATTGAAAGAAAGGGAATTGTATTATCAGCACTCACAAGGCTAAAACAGGTTTGCAATCACCCGGCGCAGTTCCTGGGTGATAGTTCGGCACTGCCGGGACGCTCAGGCAAGTTGAACCGGATTGCCGAGATGATGGAAGAGGTGATCGCCGAAGATGATGCTGCGCTTGTCTTTACCCAGTTCGCAGTGATGGGTAATATGCTTAAAACGCATCTCCAGCATGTCTTTGGCCAGGAGGTGCTCTTTTTACATGGCGGAGTATCCCAGAAACAGAGGGACCAGATGGTTATGAGGTTTTCTGAAAAGGGCGGACCCCGGATATTCATACTTTCTCTCAAAGCAGGCGGGGTGGGCCTGAACCTCACCCGTGCCAGTCATGTGTTCCACTTTGACCGCTGGTGGAACCCTGCTGTTGAGAATCAGGCGACAGACCGGGCATTCAGGATCGGGCAGACCAAGAACGTACAGGTCCACAAGTTTGTCTGCGAAGGGACCCTTGAAGAAAGGATAGATGAGATGATCGAGGATAAAAAAGCACTTGCAGAGAATGTTATAGGTGCGGGCGAGGGCTGGCTGACAGAGATGTCAACCGAGCAATTGAAGGATCTATTTGCATTGAGGCAATCGACGGTGATAGATGAATAATGGAAACGAGGGTTGAACAATGAGCTGGCGTAATGACTTCTGGGGCGGCTATGCCCCCTCAAAGCCAATAGAAGTGGAAGGCGGTATCAAAGCCAAAAGCAAGAGGGGCAGTATCGGGGATACCTGGTGGTCAAAACGCTGGGTAAGTGTCCTGGAATCCTTTGGCTGGAGCAACCGGCTTGAGCGGGGAAGACGGTATGCCAGAAAAGGGCAGGTGCTTGATTTTGAACTCTCAGCCGGAAAAGTGGAGGCAACTGTCCAGGGTTCGGTACGCAAACCTTATTTTGTCACTATTGAGATCAAACCGATCACAAAAGGGGCGTGGGATCATGTAATAGAGGAGATGTCACAAAAGGCTATATTTGCGGCAAAACTTCTTGCAGGTGAAATGCCGGATGATATTGAAGATGCTTTTGAAGCAGCAGATGTGTCACTGTTCCCTGGAAGGTCAAAGGATATAAAAACGCACTGCTCATGCCCGGATAGTGCAAATCCCTGTAAACATATTGCTGCACTTTATTATATCTTAGCGGAAGAGTTTGACCGCGACCCTTTCATGATCTTTGAATTGCGGGGCCGGACAAAGGATGATATTACTGCGGCTCTTCGCAAACAGCGCACTGTAGATGATGAAAGCCCGCCTGAACCGGAGACTCTTCCGGCTGGTGAGACTGCTGAAGAAGAGGAAGCTGCTTTGTCTATGAATGATTTCTGGGACGCAGGAGAGAGCGAATCTTTTTCAGTTAGTATATCGCCGCCTGATGTATCCGCTGCGGTTATCAAACGGCTGGGAACACCTCAGTTCTGGGACAGCAAGGAGGATTTTGTAGAGAAAATGGGCGGGTATTATGAAGAGATCAGCAGGCGCGCTATTGAGACTGCTTATGGTGAACAGGCAGGGGCGAAGAAAAGGAAGGGATGAAACAAGGAGTCAGGTCAATATTCCAGGATAAACGGTAACTTTTGGTCCAGGCCCGATTATAGTCAAGAACATAATGTCCTTAACGTATATCCTGAACACTTTACGCTCTTGGCGTTCTTTGCGGTGTATGATCCTGGTCACCGCAAAGAGCGCGAAGTCCGCAAAGATAGTTTGAATTGTTTGGTTCTTGACTATATATCTCCATGCAAACTGATTATCCAGGAGAATGGGAAATTTCGGTTGTGTCCTACAAATCGTGACCTCTATATTAATTGAATTTGTTGATTTATGAAATAGTATTCATAAAGGAAGAGGGAACACGGATGCCACGGATTCGACGGATACGCACGGATTTGGGATTTCTGATTAAAATCATTCTTTTCTGTCATTCGTAAATATCAGTCTTTTGAATTCGGGATTCTACCAAAATTTAATAATAGCCCGACTTCTTTATTAGTAGCATAGACTTTGAAAAACAAACTGATGATTTTATCTGTTAATTTGGCGTGAAGCATTTTGTTTTATCCTTTCAGATTAAACACGAAAAACGAATTAATCGTATCCGTGTGCATCCGTGTGATCAGTGAAATCCGTGTTCTAAATCATTTGCCCCTATTTATACTTTAAGCGAGAGAGGATTGAAAGTGATATAATTTTCAAAAAAAATGTCGCTGAGTCCAGATGGTAAACCCATGATTTTCAAGAATCAGAAATATAAAGACATCAGGTCATGAAAAATAGGACACTACCGAAATTTCATTTTTTATCATTTCAATAAAATACTCATATAATTTATATTTTCTACTCCTGTGGGGAAGTACTTTCCGATACGTTAAGGACCCATCAGATTAAAGTAGTTTGGATTTCAATTATCATCTGGTACAGGTGACTTCGGAGGAAATGGTGAGCCATGTGGGTAAGGCTTACAGCGCTCCTATTTAGTCGCCCCACATTGAAGCCCTGTGCCAACGTATTGCACTGACATCATTCACAGGATACACATCAGATTTTGAGGTACATAAAGTGTTTTCCCACCTTTCTATACAAGAGTTATTAAGTAAGCTGGAAGAGCTGGGGGATCAAGTTCCCGGGGAGCTGCCTCAAGCCATTCTTGCAAAAAAACAGGAAGCAGTGATTCCGTTATGTGATGTCCTTCATGATGATAGTTATTGGGAAGCTGAGGATAATATGCAGTGGATGCCCCTCCATGCTGTGAAACTGCTTGGCATGCTGGCAGACCCCCGTGCGCTGCCCCATCTTGTTGATGCACTTATTCTAGCTTGTAAAGTTGGGGATTATTCGATCATGGAAGATCTGCCTACAGTATTCGGATGCATAGGTCCGCCAGCAATTCCCCACCTTGAGGAATTCATTCATGCCAATAAAGGGGACAATGAATTTTGGTACCCCCGCAGTACTGCGGCGGATGGGCTATTAGGCATAGCTTTGCATCATCCTCATGAGCAAGAACGTATACTCACATTTCTACATGAGTTGTTTTCAGAAGAGGATGACGAGGAATTTCTGGGATTTGCTGCAAAGTCTCTTTTAAATTTTAGTGATCCGTCATCCATCCCAGTTCTGGAGAAAGCTTTTGATCGTGGCATTATTGACGATTATATTATCAGGAGGGACGATCTCTTAAAAAAGAGGGTAAAGCCTCTTGGTATGTATAATAATGATCTGTTACACTTTTATGATCCAGAACAGGTCGCCGAACGCCAGGTCAGACGGGAAATAGAATATGAAAAAGAATACGAAAAAGAATACGAAAAAGAGCGTCATGCAGCCCAAAAGCTTGAGCAGCGAGAAAAATCCATAGCCATTGAGCTTAAAAGATTAGAGATAGCAAATACGTTGAATGAACGTAATGTATTACCTCTTACCAGGAAAGTAGGCCGCAACGAACCCTGTCCCTGCGGAAGTGGTAAAAAATTCAAGAAGTGCTGTTTTTCATTTGTGAAAGCTCCCCCTCCCAGGCAGGTACTGGGTAATGGATTCTATTTTGCTAAATGGGCTGATCTACAAAAGGCAGCACCATATGATACAATACTGGTTCTTGAAAATCTAACATTTCTGGCGTCTGATGCTGAAAGAGAGGGTGATGTTGTCAGGGCTCTGGAACTATTCAGGATACTGGAACCCCTGGCTGAGCAAAAGGGATTGCTGGGTGAATTATTGCGACATTTCGGATTAATTGTTTCTGACCACCCGGAACTTGGAGAGGAAGGACTTGATATACTCCGCCGGCTCCAGTCAATCCATAAAGACCAGAACCAGGAACAATGGGTTAATACCAGTATGGATATTGCTGATTTTCTTGGTCTTATGGGGAGGTGGGATGAGTGCAGGAATGAATATGGCAAACTCATAAATGTGATGCCGGATGACTCTTTCATTCGGATAGGATTTGCCCACATCCTGGAAAAGGGCAATTATCCTGATGAAGCTGTTGCCTCATATGAGCACGTGCTTCGGATGGGGGACCAGGCCGATGAGGAAGATCTGGAAACAGCAGCAGGGGAACTGCGGAAATTGGCTGCCAGTCATAATATTGAACTTGATACATGGACAAGGAAAGCTCTTGGTGATATCCTTAGTTGTGAGGAATAGAAGGACGGTTTGTCAGAGGTATTCCTTTTTTAATTTTGGTGTGAAGTGAGTTAATGTTTAAGAATGATTATTGCTTTTATTTGAGCTACATCTTGTTCTATCATTGAAATCCTTTCATCAAAATGAGATATGAAATCATCGTTAAAGGCGTGGATTTCTGATGATATTTCTATCCAATTTTGATTGATTTTTTGGCTGAGATTTAAGTTCATTTCTCTCATATACCTCACAGCTGTATCCATTCTTTCGTAAGGTGCTGTGGTCAGATCTTCTTCTCTGATTATCTCAAATGTTCTATATTCGTCTGTTGACTTTTTATAGATCACGTCAATGTTTTTTACGCGTATAGGGTATTTAATAATGTTGATTTTTTCGAGCAATTCTTTGATGCTATCTTCTTCACCCTCACAGATAATCTGCACAGTCCCGTCATCAAGATTTTTTACATGCCCGTTAAGATTCAGATTAAAAGCGATCTCATCAATGAAATCTCTAAAACCTGCTTTTTGAACTCGACCGTATATTATGATCTCTGCACGTTTCTCCATACTAAATCAATTTTCCTTATTGAATATAGATGTTATTCCTTGTTTATCTTATTCGTTATACCCCGCAGCTCTGATGCGGTTGGGTGTGCCGGCGCAACGTTTGACTAGAGACTTTTTATTTTATTCTGGATCAATGGGTCATAGCAAAAAAGATTAACCGCAGAGGACGCGGAGAATCGCAGAGGGTTGTTATTTTCCTCTGCGTCCCTCGGCGTACTCTGCGGTTTTCCAGATCGTCCAGAAAATAATAAAAACTATCAGGAATAAGCTAAAAAGGAGCCAGGGCCAGGAATCTGAAATCCAGGCTTGAAGGGTCTGAGAAACTGCTGATCTGGCAGGAATTTCCGGAAGCTGTGACCAGGAAGGTTGATATGTTTGAGATAGAATTGCGCAGGCTCGGACTGCATGAGCACTGGTATGAGGACAGGAACGAGTTTGGTCAGAAAGTAGCTGATCTTGGAGAAAAGGTAGATTATTGGAAGCAGTTGCTTGCAGGACTGGACATATTGCTGAAGACCTTTGGTACGCCTGAACGAATCCGTGTTAAAAGTATGAAGGATGTTGAAGAGTCCTTACATGCCCGGATGTGCGAGGTTGCTGAAGAACAGTGTGGGAGTGGTGTGTGCGCGGCAGCCTCGGGTGTTGGTTGTTGCTGCCGGCGGCGGGCATGGCTGTTAAAATATAAAATTAATGAAATACTACACCACAATGGACGCACAGTAAAGTTTACAATGTCTTTGCGAACTTTGCACCCTTCGCAGTGAAACACTTAACGGCAACCTTCAATCTGCGTATATCTGTGTCCATCTGCGATTCACATTGAAATGCTGTCCGGGTCCCCATCCGCCCATGTGCTTAGGCCTGCCGCCGGTGCCGGTGCGCTGGCAGGTGCGGCTGTGGCAATAGCAGTCCCCTATGCCATGCATCCCAGAGACTGGGGTGATGTCATCGGTAGCAGTGCCGTGGCAATAAGTGACAGCAATGCTATAAAGCAGATGAATTAAAGTACCGGAGATGCCTTCATTCTAACAGGCCTGGGCTGAACAGTAACGAATTATTAACGTTCAAAGTGCCGGTTAAGTAACTCAGGGACACGACCTAAAAATCAAGATACGTATAATCATTGATCTCCCTTTTAATATTGTTCAGGATGCTTTTAGCATACTGTGGACTCAACTCATTATCCTCCACTGCTTTTTCTATGGACAACTCGACACTTTCCACCAGGCTTGTCCTGCTGAAGTTTTGCATTTTCAGCACAGAACTTACATTGTCCCCCTTGATGATCTTCTTGATGACCCATTCATCCTTACCCTTCACCACCACATGTGCTTCATGCACAGCCCCGAATAGGTTATGCAGATCACCTATAGCGTCCTGGTATGCACCCAAAAGGAGCACAGCCACATAATACGGGTGCCTGTCCAGTGAATGTAACTCCAGCATATCCTTCACGTCCCTTACATCTGTGAACCTATCGATCTCACCATCAGAATCACAGGTCATATCCAGTATAGTACCCATACATTCAGGTTGACGGTTCAATTTCTGGATCGGCACGATCGGGAATAACTGGCCTATGGCCCAGAAATCGGGCATGGACTGGAATAGTGAAAAATTGCCGATATACCGCTTTGACATCAATTTACGCACATAATCGAACTCTTCGGACTCGTTACCGGTCTGCCTGATAAACCTGTGTATCTTCTGGCATATCTTAAAGAACAGTGTTTCACCCCTGGCCTTTTCAGACAGGTCCAGCTGGCCCAGGTTGAACATACTGATAAGTTCGTCCTTGTACTCCAGGCTGTCATGGTAATATTCGCGGTAGTTCTTCACTGTTATCTCCATAAAACAGTCGTGGAATTTCCGGATGATATTGGGGTCGTCCCCAGTGACCTCAAGATCACCATTATGTATGATGGATTTCTCATATACAAGATTGGTTATAAGCATGGAATGAAATACGGCCACAGCCCTTCCGCTCTCTGAGACAATGGTCGGGTGTTCGATACCTTCCTGGTCGCATATCTCCTTTAATGTGAACACCACATTGTTGGTATATTCCTGCATGGCATAATTGGCACTGGCATCAGATGATGTCTTGCTGCCGTCATAATCTATACCCAGCCCACCGCCAATATTGAAGTATTCCAGTCCCGGGGCCAGCTTCTTGACCTCGGCATATATCCTGGATGCTTCCTTTATCGCATTTTGTATCCGCCGTATCTCTGTGATCTGGGAGCCGATATGGAAATGCAGCATCTTAAGGTTCTTGATCATGCCGCTTGCCTTCAACTCATCAATGGCGCCCAGAAGTTCGCCTGTTGTCAGGCCGAACTTGGCTGCTTCGCCGCCTGATTCCACCCATTTGCCGCTCCCTCTTGAATACAACCGTATGCGAATGCCCATACATGGATTGACGCTTAGCTTTTTAGATTGTTTAATAATATCGTATATCTCGTTCGACTGGTCTATTACCAGTATGATATTCTTCCTGAAATGGGTGGCTTGCAGCGCCGTCTTGATATAGTGCTTATCCTTGTATCCATTGCATACCAGAAGTGATTCAGGGCTCAGTTTGAATAACAGGCTTTCGATAAGTTCAGGTTTGCTACCTGCTTCAAGTCCGTAGTTGTACTTCCTGCCAACCCTGACGATCTCTTCCACTACGTCCTTGCGCTGGTTGACCTTTAGGGGAAATACACCTTTATAGGTGCCTTGGTACTGGAACTCGTCGATGGAACGGCCGAAGGAATCATATAATTCACTTATCCTGCTTTCAAGTATCTGGGGAAAACGAAGCAGTACAGGTGGCTTTATCCTGTTCTTTTTCAGGTATTCTATCACCTGCAGGATCTCTACATTATGTTTGTCTTTACCTGGTTTCACTATCAAGTTGCCGTTACGGTTTATGTCAAAGTACCCGTTGCCCCAGTTATCAATGCCGTATAGTTCTTTTGATCTTTCGTTCTTCCATCCTGTACCATCATCGAGATTCTTATTTTTCTTCATTTGAGCATTATCACTTCCAGATAATAATTACTAAAATATATAAAATCTGTTTCATCTGAATAAACACCTGAATCTTAATATAACTATTCGTTTTAATCTTTTCCATCAATACCTTCGCCAATTAACCGATACTAACTATACTAACTGTACTAACCATCCTCACGTTAATACGATAGAAGGGAGGATTTTCTTTCATTAGTTATTGTAAGTTTTAAATGTGTGGGCTGAAATTATTTCCTGAACTATTATAAAAATTTAAATAAAATCTGAGTGGAGAAACGATAACCACAGAGAGCGCCGAGGACATAGAGGGGAAATACTCTATGCCCTCATCGAATAAGGAAGAGAGATTACTCGATCTCACACTGTAAGCGGGAAGCAGCGTGCCCGCTCCTGCCAAACACTGTGTCAGACGGCGCGCGAGTGCTCTGCAATGCGTGCGGCGGCATCGGGTGGTGGTTGGTGCTGCCGGCGGGAGTCATGGCTGTTGAAATATATGATGCGTGTGATTTTTAATCCACAGAGTGCACATATCGTTTCTACATTTCTCTGTACCCTCTATGTGCTATGTGGCTTTAAAATGAAAACTGAGCTAAACAAATCTGGTTTTTTACTATTTAAAGATAAAATCCCAATTTGGAAATTCTAATCTTCAATCACTCGAAACTCAATACACACATTATACTGGTATGGGGCATACGACCTCACAATCCTTCTCCCTGTACATTCCACCTTTCTCCCCACACGCGCTGCAGCTTCCCGTATCAGTTCCCACGAGGTCCCGTAAAGATCATCCTCATGCGTGATATCATAAAAGTGCACCACACCCCCATTCTTTGCCGCCAATATGCCGCAATCCAGAAAATCCCTTGCAGACTGAGGGAGGTTCATGATAACATGGTCTGCCGAATGTTTCAAATTCCCTGCCGCATTTCTTGCATCATCTTCCACTGCAGTTACGTTGTCCAGCCGGTTGAGGTTTATATTCTCACTCAGGAGCTTGACAGCCCCTGGGTTCTTATCCACTGCCACAACACTGGCCCCAGGTACACTCTTTCCTATCAGGATGCTGAACGGCCCCACACCTGCGAACAGGTCCACCACATACTGCCCCCGCTTTACCATATCAGCCACCCTTTTTCGCTCAGTTCCAAGCCTGGCTGAGAAATAGGCATCGGCAAGGTCTACATTATAGCGGCAGCCATGTTCTTTATGAATGGTACGGGTCCTGTGTTCGCCTGCCAGTACCACCCACTGCCGGGTCCTGAACTCGCCTTCTACCGGGCTCACCGCCCCCAGCACCACATTAATGCTTTTCCTGTACTCCATTAATGCCTTTGCAATACGTGTTGCATCAAGGTCATCAGCATCAACAATGGCAATATCGCCTATCACATCAAAGCTGGGCGTGAATCCCAATATATCTTCAAGTGACGGCTTTTTTCGTTTGGGCTCAAATTCGGCCTCAATGACGGTAATATTCTCATCTGCACCGGGCAGTGCCCCCAGTTCGTCCGGCCCAGGCTTTCCAGCCACAGGTATGAGAATGTACTTATCCTCCTGGCGTATCTGCGCTTCCGGATGGATATGCCCGGCCTGGAGCAGCAACCTTCGAATATCTTCTGCCATTGTGGCGGGTACCCTGAGGGCCCACAGTTTCATGGAATACTGAATGTTATTGCATGATAAAAAGATTTAGATAAATAGTTAAGTAAACCCGGATAATTAGGTTTGGATGAGAGACCTGCTGACCGTGGATATTTCCACACAAGTGGATTGCCTTTGTGACTTTACATATAATTTCTATTGGCAGCATAATGGTTCGGAGCTTGACCCTAGCAAACCCGTGGAAGGGCAGGTAGGTACACATTTTACTTACAGGGATCTGGTCGAACATTTAATATCTGGCAAAGATGTCCGAATAAATGGGAATGCTGGCAGCAGGCTGGGTTCCAGCCTGGGCGTTGACCTGAAATATTTCGGGGGCAGCGGGCAGGCCCTGGATGTTGGAAGTATATTCGTGGATGGGGATGCGGGCACCCGTATGGGTATCAGCATGGTCTCAGGCAAGATATACGTGTCAGGTATCGTGGCGCAGCCTATGGGAAACGTGGTAGAGGTGATGCCTGGCCGGGAGGGTTACAGGTGTTTTAGGTCCATCACAGATATCCTGCATAACGGGATGGGGGGCGATGAGTTCAATGACAGCAGGAATTTATTCCGTGAGGGGAAAAAGGACGTGCCATGTCTGGTGCTGGCAGATGGAGTGGTCAGGGACACGGTAGGTGCGCGGTGTGAACGGGATGCCAGGGTCATAGTGGAAGGCGACGTGAGCCTGAGCACTGGCATACTGATGCGAAAGGGCACTATTATTGTAGAAGGAAATGCGGGCATGAACACTGGCACGCTGCTATCGGGCGGCACTGTGGTGGTGCGGGGAAGTGCAGGCGAGTTCGCAGGAGCAGATATGCGGGCTGGCACCCTTATCATAACAGGGAAGAGTTCGGGGTACATGTGTGCCAACATGCGGGGCGGGGCCGTGTTCGTAAAACGGGATGTAAAGGTGATACCGCCAGCTAAGCAGTGCCAGCCGTTAGATAGTGATCTGAAACTGCTGGTGGATGTGCTGGATACCAACCGGATGGATGCAATGGGCTATAGGAAATATTCGATATGCTGATCATTAAGTATGATTCTTAATTTACTTATGATTTGTATCTCTCTTGATATTGTTGCAAGTTTGCATATGTCCAATGTTGAATGATGGAAGGTATATACCGTGAATGCTTTAAAAAGCATCAAAGGATTAGCGGGTCAATACTCAATTTTTAAAATATTTTATAAAAAAGAAAAATAAGATATGCAGAAATTTTTTGATCTTAGAATAAACCACATCCCCATCCTTCTGGAACACATCCAGATACAGTACTTAGTGTAGTGATAATTAAAATAGTAAGTGCCGATAGTAGTATAATTTTATTCATTTCTTTTACCTCCCTTTTATTAGATTAATAGGGAATATGTTAAATTGAAATTTTTATAGAATGTAATAGTCATTTCCACTTGATTCTCCCCTATTATTACGTTTAGAACATTTACTTCTATGTTATTTATATTTTTTTAGATATAAGTATTATTACAATATCAATTAATATATTTTTAGTATTATAAATCATTCCACCACTCAGGATGTATTGACAAAACCAAAATAACAGCAATTGAAGGAAAGCAGCAAAAATAATATTTTATTCAATGAGTTTGGAGCAATCAAAAACTATTGCAACAACCCCTGCCCCCCCCCCATTATAGAAAAGCCAAACCACTTGCAGCTCTACTTAAAGTATATAAAGGTTTGAATACCCTTAACAGTGTAGTGATAATAATGCCCGAAATTTATGATCCTAAAAAAACTATTAAAATTGAGAATGTTGTTGCTTCTACCGCTATCGGTGCAACTCTCGACCTTCCCAAGATCACACTGCAGTTGGATGGTGCAGATTACAATAAAGAACGTTTTCCAGGTGTAGTTTACAGAACCAAAGAACCAAAAACAGCAGCCCTGATATTCGGAAGTGGAAAAATCGTATGCACTGGTGCCAAAAGCATAGATGACGTACACAACGGCCTGAAAAAGGTTTTTTCCGAACTGAAGAGTATGGGTGTGGAGGTCATGGACAATCCTGAGATCATAGTCCAGAATATCGTGGCATCAGCAGACCTGGGTGCTGTGCTGAACCTGAATGCCATAGCCATCGGGTTGGGACTTGAGAATATCGAATATGAACCCGAACAGTTCCCAGGACTGGTCTACAGGATAGCGGAACCAAAAGTGGTAATGCTGCTGTTCGGTTCTGGCAAACTTGTAGTTACAGGCGGAAAAAAACCAGCTGACGCAGATGCGGCAGTTGACAAAATTGTTGAAGAACTGGACGGTCTGGGACTGCTTTGAACACTGACTCGATTTTCCCCATTACTGACCATCATATGCACCTTGACCACAGATGTCAGGGTGTGGAAGCTGCCAAAGCGTTCCAGCGTGCTGGTGGCACACATATTTTTTTAGTTTCAAAACCTTCCTGGACCATAGGTGTGACAGTAGATCATCCTGACGATTACCACAAAGTGTTCGATGAGACCGTATACATGGCAGCAGAAGTGAAAAAGGTTGGTGTAACTGCCTTTCCCGTACTTGGGGTACATCCTGCTGCTATTACAAAGATGTATGGCAGGGTGGGACTCGACAGGACCGTCGAATTGATGAAGTCGGGCCTGGAACTGGCGGCAAAGTATGTGGAAGAAGGACAGGCAGTAGGTATGAAATCCGGTCGTCCCCATTATGAAGTGGAACCAGCATTGTGGGAAGCGTCCAATGAAATACTTATGTATGCCATGGAACTGGCCAGGGATGCGGGCTGTCCCCTGCAATTGCATACGGAAAGTGCCACACCGGAAAATATCAGGGAGATCGCTGATATGGCAAGGAAATCCGGGCTTACCCCAGGGAAGGTTATTAAGCACTTTTCACCCCCGATGGTAGAAGAATTTGCCAGGTGCGGCTTATGGCCTGGGGTGCTTGCTGGCAAGGGCATGATAAAGGAATCACTTTTGCAAGGGGACAGGTTCATGATGGAAACCGACTATATTGATGACCCCGAGCGTCCGGGTGCGGTGCTTGGACCAAGGACAATACCCCGCAAGACCCTGGCATTAGCTGGTGAATGGGGGGACGATGTATTCTGGAAGATACACAAGGATAACCCTGAACAGATATATGGTGTGGAAATAGAACGTACCACAATCTAAATATAGAAGTTCAAACATACAAAAATCGAATTTCGATACTTGATTTATAGTTATCAGTAGAATATTTCAATAAAATATTTCAGGAGAATATCAATGGCAGCACAGTTAGGCGGTCAGCCAATTACGATACTTAGAGAGGGAACACAGAGGACTACAGGCAGCGAAGCCCAAAGGGGCAATATCATGGCGGCCAAGGTGGTTGCATCTGCTGTACGAACAACTTTGGGCCCCAAAGGCATGGATAAGATGCTTGTGAACTCGGCAGGTCAGGTAACCATCACCAATGACGGAGCTACCATCCTGGATGAGATGGACATTAAACACCCGGCAGCCAAGATGGTGGTAGAAGTGGCCAAGACCCAGGACGACGAAGTAGGGGACGGTACCACAACAGCCGCCATATTGACAGGGGAACTGCTGGCAAAGGCGGAAGACCTGCTGGATCTGAATGTGCACAGCACGACCATTACTGCAGGATACGCTTTGGCTGCAAGTAAATCCCATGAGATACTTGAAGGACTTACATCTGATATCTCAGGGGATGATGAAGATACTCTTATCAATATCGCAGGCACTGCTCTTACCGGCAAAGGTGCTGAATCTTCCAAGGATATACTGGCACCACTAGTGGTCAGGGCTGTCAAATCCATTGTCAAGAAAGGAGTGGACGGTAAAGATACCGTGGATATTAAGGATATCCGGATAGAGCGCAGGGTAGAGGGTGAAATGGAGGACACTGAACTGGTGGAGGGCCTGATCATCGACAGGACGCGGACTCACCAGAGCATGCCCAAAAGGGTTGAAGATGCCAGGATTGCCATACTTGCCACACCCATCGAGGTAAGGTCGATGGAATTCAAGAGTGAAATAACCCTCACAGGTGTGACCGAGCGCCGGGCTTTTATTGATCGTGAAGAAGAAATGATCAGGGAAGTTGTGGACAAAGTGATAAATAGCGGCGCAACTGCTGTGTTCTGCAAGAAAGGTGTGGATGATCTTGCCCGCCATTATCTTGCAAAGGCTGGTCTTTTTGTGATCCACAGGGTGAATTTCAAGCAACTGAAAAAACTGGCTGAGTGTACTAACGGACGTATAATTACTAATCTTGATGAACTGACCCCTGACGACCTGGGCACTGCCGGTGTTGTGGAAGAGGTCATGGTTGGCAACGGCGAGATGATCTTTATCCGTGATTGCCCTGACAAGAAGATCATATCCATAATCCTAAGAGGCGGTACCGAGCAGGTGGTAGACAATCTTGCCAGGGCCATGCACGATGCCCTCATGGTAGTGGGTGTTGTACTGGAGGATGGGCGCGTAGTTGCAGGCGGAGGTTCGCCTGAGATCGAACTGGCACTGCGCCTGAGGGAATATGCTGCTTCATTGAAGGGCAGGGAACAGCTGGCTGTGAATAAGTTTGCTGAGGCTATTGAGGTGATACCCACAACCTTGGCAGAGACCAGCGGTCTTGACCATATTGACAAACTTGTGGAACTTAAGAGCAGGCACGAAGCAGGCGAGAAGTATGCCGGGCTTAATGTGTTTGCTAATAAAATAGAGGATATGAAAGCTGTGGGTGTTGTCGAGCCCCTGAAGGTCAAACTGCAGGCAATTGATTCGGCATCAGAGGCTGCCAGTATGATACTGCGTATCGATGATGTGATTGCAGCCACCAAGGAACAAAAAGGACCGAAACAGGCACCTGGTCTTAAGGATTACGAAGTATAAGGCCGGAGGGGGGAGTTGTGAAAGGCTTCCCATTTACTTTTTTTACCTTTTTTTTCAGGGTTGGGAATTAGATAATCTTAACAGCGAGGTTCTGTTCGTCTATTTTGTAAACATGATATTTTTCACATCATGTGAAATAATGTGGCATTGCATGCATACTGGATAATCTTCATGTATTGCCTTTAGATGCGGTAGTCCATGACATGATTCACAAGTTGGCAAATATCTATGGTCAGGATGGCAATAAACACATCCCAGTTCTTTATGTTCTGTTTTACTTTCATATAAAGTGGAATTAATGTCGTTGTGGCATGCTGCACAGATACTATCCTGGGTGATTGCTGGCATTTCAATGACGACAGGGTCATGGGCAAGATGACATTCCAGGCAATCATTATTGCTCATATCTTCAATATGGGGTTCATGACATGCATTGCATTCTGGGATGTCTTCATGAATTGAATGGCAATATGCACACTGAAGAGTACTGTGCTTCGTGGTGCTTGACTCAAGTGCAAAACTCACAGCTTCATGGCATAAACCACAGTTGTTATTTGAAACAGTTTCAGGATAATCGATTTTATGTGGAATATGGGCAGGATGACAATTCAAACAGTCTTCATACGTCAAACCAATGCCATGCGGTGCATGACAGTTGATACATGATTCGATATGTGTATGCACAGGATGACAGTAAACACACTTTAGATCTGAATGCCTACCCGGTTCCAGAGATATATTGTTGATTATTTCAATGTGGCATTCATCACAATTGTCTCCGGAAATACCTAACTCCTGATAATCCCGTACTGAGGAAAGTTGATTAGACCCATCTATCTGGAATATATATCCTAATCCAATTATACCTGATAATATAATAATAATCCCAAGCAAGATTTTCAAAGTCTTGAAGGAAGGTTTTTCTTTACGGAAAAATGTAAACCCAGCAACAAATAATAATATTGACACTAATCCCAGCAGATTTGTTTTTTTCTCAATTGGCTGCCCTGCCGAACTTGCTGTTTGGTCTATTGAGAATTCAACCTTGTTGACCGGGCCCCATTTATTATCTCGCTCCATTGAGTGAACATATACAGTATGGTTGCCTGATTCAAGTCCGGTGGTATTAATGATAAATCCAGATTCTTCCATCTGTTCGTCGAATATTCCATCACTCGGTAAAACCTGCGTACCGTTTCCTGGTAAACCATCACTATCTATGAAATATTCTATGCCCCTTACTTTCATGTTCCAGCCGGCTGTGGCAGTGATATCCACTTCCACTGGTTGACCTGGCTTAACCACTTCTGGCCTGGCATTTATCTTCTCTATATATGGTGTCAATGGTTCGAAGATATTGATTACATGCAATCCAGGATAATCTCCTCCGTGGCAGCGGTTGCAATCTTCAGCCTGACCGTGGGGTTCGTCGCTTAGATCTACTGCAATATAAGTTGGCATTTCCAGTTCAACATGACAATCTTCACACTGTCTTGGATATAGGTAATCAGCAGGATGTCTGCCCGGGTCAGCTCCGTCACCATGGCAGGCCCAGCAAGCTTTATTGATATCGTTATTAGCAAGGTATGTTCGTCTACCGGAATTGAGCTGGCTGTGACCTCCCAACCGGCTCTGTATGGCATTGACTGATGATACGCCAAAACCATTACTGGTATCATGACAATAGATACAATCAGAACCACCATCCAGCCCTTCGTTCAATAATGGCACATGGAATGTATCCGGGATTCCGCCAATTGAAAAAGTATCATTGATATGTAGCTGGCTGGTATTGTACCCACCCAATATCTCATCATCATCTATTCCCATGAGTCCTGAGATAACTTTGACATCAGTAATAATCACAGCGTCGTAATTCTGTCCATGAAATACACTATCTATACAGACAGAAAAAGTAACTATATCGTTGATCTCATGTCCGTCAAAGGATAGGTCTTCCTCATATTCCAGATACTCTCCTTCTTTGTAGACCCCTTCCTTTACCAAACTCCCTGATTTGGTCAGTGTCATGAATGCACTCTTGCCATTGATGTCTACTTCTTTAGCAGTAAGTGTATAATCCCCATCAACTTCAAGACTCATATTGACTCCTTCTTCGAACACAAGGTGTTTGGGGAAGAGAAACTCCTTATCATGAGTTTCGTCGTCTGAGAAATCTAATAATTTTTCAACGTAATAAATTTGGTCTTCATCTTCATCAAGTATAAGATATTTGTTCTTATTAATTACATGATCATCCATGTGACAGGCCCAACAGGCAGCATCATCATCCTCCGGATGAATACGCTTCCAGAGTCTTGCTTCAACTTCTACCATCTTTGTCCGGGAACTCCTGAATATGGCAGTGAAGTTCAACTCAAATACATCGCTAGTTACCTTCGCATCATCCGAATCAAGGAAATCGGCTTCATAGGTATAGTTCTGGCCATCATCTATCACAATATCCTCAAGTAAAACATCACCCTGGTATAACCGCAGGTGAGCACTGTCGCCATCGACAGCAATATCATCAAATGTCAGGAAGTAACGATTAGCAAGGTGCCATTTATCACCAACATACAATTTTATTTCCCAATCTGTATCTGAAAACCGGGAAATATTATCTGTCGGATCAGGTGCATCACCCCATTCTTCTGCATTGTCTTCATTGAGGTGGCAATATATACAACTCGTTGTATTGATCAGATCCGAAGTTGAGCCGTAATGTGATACCAGGGATGTATCGGAAGGGATGATGTTATCTTGATGAGATGCGACACTGTTTAAATGACACGCCGGACAATCTACTGCCGTACTAACATTTTCGTCGATCTCATCCACATTCTTGAAATGCTCATGCACCATGGGTTCATTGAAGACAGACTGATTAACATTATGGCAGTCCATATTGCTGCAGTTCCTGGGGGTTTGATTGTGGACTAAAGACGAGTGACTTCGTGGCTGGCTGGCTTCTGAACCATCCCCATCACCATGACATGCCCAGCACCGTACGTTATTTTCACTAACTGTTACTGCTGATCCCCGATTCAGGTCAAAATGAATGGTTTCTGATTCGTTCATAGCATGTACATCTATCCAGTACTCTTCACGAACTTCAATTGTTGTATTAAGGTCATGGCAGCCCAGGCAATCTTTTCCAGCGCCTGGAGTCATATTTATTT
>Ga0255427_1047_pt1 | contig 28060 bp, 24 predicted proteins | sample ANMaggSeSYBR02D9_FD_182671 | JGI IMG/M metagenome (GOLD analysis project Ga0255427, IMG submission 182671) | Sediment cell enrichment communities from methane seep in Santa Monica Basin, California, United Staets - ANME aggregate JGI... | ecosystem: Environmental > Aquatic > Marine > Cold seeps >... | reverse complement strand
ATATTTTGAATCATCTTAAAATGCGTTTTCCCCGGATCGAAAGGATAACATCCTATGCGCGGTCCCATACTATTGCGAGGATAAAGGATGATGACCTTAAGGCTATGAAGGGTGCAGGTTTAAACAGGATTCATATAGGTCTTGAATCCGGTTCAAATCAGGTCCTTAAAATGGTCAAAAAGGGTGTCACAAAGGAAACGCATATAAAGTCAGGACTTAAAGTAAAGAAGGCTGGTATGGAGCTTTCAGAATATGTTATGCCCGGTCTTGGAGGAATAAATCTTTCAGATGTTCACGCAATAGAGACTGCCGATGCATTAAACCGTATAAATCCCCATTTCATAAGGCTTCGTAGCCTGGCCATCCCAAACGGCATCCCGCTGTTTCAGGATTATATTGAGGGTCGTTTTCAAAAATGCACGGGAATTATGATGGTAAAAGAGATCCTGATGTTTATAGAAAATTTAGACGGACTGACAAGCGCTGTCAAAAGTGATCATATACTGAATCTTTTTGAAGATTTTGAAGGCACTCTGCCACAGGACAAAGAGCACATGACAAATATCCTGAAAAATTTTCTGGCAATGCCGCCTGAAAAGCAATGCCTGTATCAGGTTGGAAGAAGGCTTGGAATTTTTTCAGGCCTTGGCGATATGGAGAATTCAGGGTTGGCTGCAAAAGCTGAAGATGCATGCATTCAGCTTGGAATTAATCCTGAAAATGTTGATGAAATAATAGATGAGATGATGAAGAGGTTTGTTTAACCTCCTTTCCCTTGACATTTTTTAGTAAAGTCAATATTCAGCTAAAATACGTAACTTCTCAATAAATCCAGGTAAATTACATGCTACAAGACTCGCCCACTGATAATAAAATGTAAGAATATCTGAAACTCGCATCTAAGTGAGCCTAAAGAAAAAACAGTGGCCAATCCTTTTAATACGTATTGGTTAAGCGATAGATCATATGTTTTAAAGATAAATTTTCTTACGCGCTGTTTTTTCTCAAAGCTCACTAAGATGCTCAAACAGTCAGCTATTTTACATTTCATCACCAGCGGACTCGTCTTTTTTATTTTACCCGAACTTTTTGAGAAGTTACTAAAATACTATGTAACGCTTTAGATAATATGCAAATATTATAGCTGGAGCTCAGAGCTGAAGTTGGAGTTTTTACGAAGCCATCATTAATTGAAAGGAACTTTGAATGGGAGAACCAAAGTTAAAAGAGCATGTCATAAACAGGGACTGGTGTAAGGGCTGTGGTATATGTGTGTATTTTTGTCCTAAAAAGGTGCTTGAGCTTGATGATGGTGATAAGGCTTTTGCAAAGCGGCCTGAGGATTGTATTTGCTGTAAACTATGTGAATTCAGGTGCCCTGATCTGGCTATTGAAGTGATTAGTGCCTGGCCGAAAACTTAAAACACCTGAGATTATAGTCAGTTGGAAGCTATTCTCAAATCGAAGATTTTTAGCAGTTAGCTTTTAGTAGTTAGCCTTTAGCTTAAAAAATCAAACAGATAACACATTCAGCTAAGAGCTAACAGCTAATAGCTTTTTCATAAATCTTCACATCGGTAAATAAGCTGAAACTATTACCAGCATTAAAAAAATACTTTTCGGACAGATACTACTAAGGTTTTATTATGAATGAAAATTTAAAATTTATCCAGGGAAACGAGGTGTGTGTGGAGGCTGCGCTTTATACAGGTCTTGATTTTTTTGCAGGTTATCCCATAACGCCTTCCACCGAGATTATGGAACATATGGCAAAAAGACTTCCTAAAATAGGAGGCAAGTTCCTTCAGATGGAAGATGAAATATCGTCCCTTTGTGCAATTATCGGCGCATCACTTACGGGTCATAAAGTCATGACAGCTACAAGCGGCCCCGGATTTTCTCTTATGCAGGAGGCTCTTGGATATGCGATTGTGGCTGAAATTCCCTGCGTAATTGTAAATGTTCAGCGTGGCGGGTCTTCTACCGGCATTCCAACACATGTTGGCCAAGGGGATGTTATGCAGGCCAGGTGGGGAACCCATGGAGATCACGCAATAATTGTGATGACAGCCTCAAACCATCAGGATGTTTTTGCAATAACCGTGGATGCTTTTAATATGGCAGAAACATACAGGACGCCGGTGATACTTCTGTTTGATGAAGTTGTCGGCCATATGCGTGAAAGAATTTTTATTCCGAAAAAAGGAGAGATTCCTTTGGTGGAAAGGCTTAGGACATCTGCAAAAAGAGGGGTGGATTTTCATCCTTATCTTCCCAGAGAAGACGGGCGCCTTCCAATATCTGATTTCGGAGGGGTTAATCGTTACAATGTCACGGGCCTGGTTCACGATATGTGGGGTTTCCCGTCGGATAATCCTAAGATCGCTTACGGCCTTGTACGGCATTTAGTAGATAAAATACAGAACAATACGGATAAAATTAGCAGATATAAGGAATACTACCTGGAAGATGCCAGGACAATACTTATTTCTTATGGTTCTGCTGCCCGTTCCGCACTTCATGTAGTGGAAAACCGGAGGAAGAGAGGTGAAAAGCTTGGTCTGCTGGAGCTTCAGACATTGTGGCCTTTCCCGCATTCTCTTGTTCAAGAGAAATGTGCTGATGCCAAGTATGTGGTTGTTGTGGAAATGAACATGGGGCAGATTCTTCAGGCGGTGAAAGTCTCGGTTGACAGGCCGGAGAGGGTATTTTTGGCCAACCGCATAGATGGCGTTTTAATAACCCCTACAGATATCAGAAATATACTGCGGCTTATCAAGGGAAAGGGTGTATAATTTATGGCAATCAGGGATTACATAAGAGAAAGATTTTTTCCTCATATCTGGTGTCCTGGTTGTGGACATGGGATGCTGCTTAACGGACTTCTCAGAGCTATAGAGAAAATCGGATTAGATAAAAACGAAATTGTCATGGTATCAGGTATTGGATGTTCAGCCCGTATTTCAGGATATGTTGATTTTCACACCATGCATACCATTCACGGGCGTGCCTTGGCTTTTGCTGCCGGAATAAAAATGAGCCGCCCTGAATTAAAGCTGATAGTTCCCATGGGTGATGGTGATGCCCTGGCTATCGGCGGAAATCATTTTATACATGCCGCCCGTCGCAATATGGATATGACTGCAATTGTCATTAACAACCGTGTTTACGGCATGACAGGAGGCCAGTTTTCTCCCTTGTCCGGCTATGGGACGATGAGTACAACATCACCATATTCAAACATAGACCATGCTTTTGACGTTGTTGAGTTGTCTGTAGCTGCCGGAGCTTCTTTTGTGGGCAGAACAACTACATATCATGCTAAACAAATGGCGGATATTTTAGGCCAGGCTATAATTCACAAAGGTTTTTCAGTGGTGGAAATTATGTCCCAGTGTCCTACTTATTTTGGAAGAAAAAACAGGTTAGGAAGTGCAATTGATATGCTGGAGCATTTCAAAGAAAATACCACGCCCATTGGTTCAGAAGCCAAACAGAAAAATCCTGATCTGATAGAAAGAGGAATTTTTGTCCAGAAAAAGATGCCCGAGTACTGTGACGAGTACGAGAAGATAATCGAAAGAGCTGCGAAAGGAAATTAAATATGGAAAGACACAGGCTGGTATTTTCAGGCTCGGGAGGGCAGGGCATTATAACTGCTGCTGTGATATTTGCTGAGGCGGCCGTTCTTCATGAAAACCTGATTGCTGTGCAGACTCAGTCTTATGGAGCAGAGGCAAGAGGGGGATCGACCCGTTCAGATGTAATAATTTCTGATTCAGCAATATATTTTCCTAAAGTTAATCAACCCAATGTTCTTATCTGCCTGAGCCAGGAAGCCTATAACAAGTTTAGTCCCATAATACGACCCGGAGGCCTCCTTATTACAGAAACGCGTTATGTGAAGACATATATGAAAGTTGATGCGCGGCAGAGAGAACTGCCCATGTATCAGACTGTAATGGAAAAGATAGACAAGCCAATCGTGTTTAACATATGTATGTTGGGGGCCTTAATAGGTATCACGGATCTTGTTAAACCCGAATCAATTAAAAAGGTATTAAAAACTCGCATTCCTTCCGATTTTCTTGAGATAAACGAACAAGTCCTTGATCTTGGGATAAAGCTGGGGAATGCTTATAAATAGGCAGCATGCGGGAAGAACTGAAGACTGGCCTGCTATGAGTACTCACCGCTCCAGAGGAGTTCCAGAACGTCCTGATATGGAAGAGCAAATGCGGTCTACAGTTGACCCCATTTGCTCTTTCTATTTACTATGCGACAGGTTCAAAACGAGCCTGGAAAAATCGCAGACGCTTGGGCTCATAGACCATCTTTAGACCTTTTGTGTGTTCACGGGCATCGTAAACTGTTTTTACCGCCTCTGCGACCACATCCATGTGCGCCTGTGTATAAACCCGACGAGGAATCGCCAAACGCGTCAACTCCAAAGCAGGGAAGCGATGTTCACCTGTCTTGGGATCACGTCCGGCACTAACAATACCCCGTTCCATGCCACGAACCCCCGAATTCAGATAAAGCTGACCCGCCAGGGTTTGAGCTGGAAATTGATCCTGAGGAATGTGAGGGTAGAATTTCCTGGCGTCCAGAAAGACAGCATGCCCGCCCACCGGCTTGACAATAGGTATTTCCCAGTTGAGAAGCAAATCTCCAAGATAAAGCACCTGCCCCACACGGGACCGTATTTGATCATCCTGCACGCCTTCGGCGATACCTATAGCCATAGCTTCCATGTCCCGCCCTGCAACACCCCCGTAAGTGTGAAGCCCCCTCATAGATTACGACCATGTTGCGAAGCGAGTCAAAAAGCTCATTATCATTGACTGCCAGCCATCCGCCTATGTTGACCAGGTTGTCCTTCTTGGCGCTCATCCAGGCGCCGTCTGTGTAATTGCAGAATTCTTTCAGAATGGCGGCAATGGGCTTGTCTGCATATCCTTCCTCCCGCTGCTGAATAAAGAAAGCGTTTTCGACCATTCGCGTCGCATCCAGGTAGATGCGAATTTTGAAGCGGTCGCACAGTTCTCGCAATGCCCGCACATTGGCCATACTCACCGGCTGACCGCCCGCCATATTCACAGTGCCCGCCAAGCTGATGTAGGCAATGTTTTCGGCCCCTTTTTGTTTGATCAAAAACTCTAACTTGCCCAGATCCACATTGCCCTTGAAGGGATGCTCATTGCCGGGGTCATGAGCTTTGTCGATTATCACATCCACAAACGTGCCGCCCGCCAGTTCCTGGTGTATGCGAGTAGTGGTGAAGTACATGTTGCCAGGTACATATTGACCAGGCTTGATTACAGTCTGGCTGAGCAGATGCTCGGCGCCCCTGCCCTGATGAGTAGGCACCATATAGCGATAACCATAATAGTTCTTTACCGCCTCCTCCAGATTGTAGAAGTTCCTGCTGCCGGCATAGGCCTCATCGCCCATCAGCATGCCGGCCCACTGACGGTCGCTCATGGCATTGGTGCCGCTGTCCGTAAGCAGGTCAATATAGACATCCTCGGATCGCAAGAGAAAGGTATTGTAGCCTGCTTCCTTTAAAGCTCGTGTCCGCTCTGCCAGGATAGTTAAGCGAATCGGCTCTACCATCTTGATTTTCCAAGGTTCCGCCCAGGAACGGCGGCCAGATTGCTGGCCCATGGTCTTTAATTTCGCGGTACTCATATTGTTTCCCCTTAAAACAGTTCAACCCAAGCTGATGATTTTAGGGCACGTATTCCCTTACCGCTTCCATCACCTGCTCGCTGTAACCCATAGGAATATCTCATTTCCAATATTCCGGTAATCGGCTGACTCAATATTGAAACCAGTATTTTCTAAATCAGCATACAACTTATCAGGGCTTTTGTGGCTGTAATATAGCTCCTGGTTCATAAATTCCTTATAACCATCAAATTCAATACTGCCTGTAAATTCTTTTGTTGCATAGGTAAATAACACTTTACCTTTCATGTAAACGTCCATAAAAAGAAGCTAAGACTTTTGTCATATCAAAAAATCCCCGGTTCTTTTCATAGGTTTCAGCAAACCCATCATAAATTTCTCGAACTGTAATATTCATAGTATGTTGAATTCAGGTTGCAAATGCGCCATGTAATACTTGGTGGTGTCCGGTAGTCAAGGCACTTTCTTGGTCTATGATTAATCTTTTTAACAGCTATTGCAAGAATTTTGTCGGACATTTCCTTTTGGAAAATATTGCCTGGTCACAATGCGATAGTTGTGATATTTTTTATAAATTTTGAACTCTTTTTTGAAAGCAGTGATCAACTTATTGATATATTTGTAACATTTTAGCCTTATGAAACAAACCGGCATATATATACATATCCCTTTTTGTATTAAAAAATGTCCTTACTGTGACTTTTACTCCATAACAGACCAGTCCCTTAAACAGCCATTTGTCGAGGCCTTGATCAGGGAGATGCAAATGGTCTCAAGCCATCCTTTAGTATGCGATACCCTGTATTTCGGAGGCGGCACACCTTCGGTTTTAAAACCAGAAAATATCGGCAGGATAATTGAAAACGCATACGAATTATTTAATATATCTACTGACACTGAAATAACCATAGAAGTCAACCCTGGTACTGTTACGACTGAAAAACTTAAAGGATACCAGGGTGTCGGCATTAATCGTATTAATATAGGCGTACAGTCTTTTAATGATGAATTTCTTGATTTTCTTGGCAGAATTCATTCAACTAATGATGCAAATAGAACAATCAAATGGGCACGAAAAGCAGGGTTTGATAATATTGGAATTGATCTTATTTACGGCATTCCTGGTCAGACAAAAAAAATGTGGCTTTCTGATTTGCAAAGGGCTATTGAATTTGATCCAGAACACTTATCCTGCTACATGCTTACATATGAGAAAGGCACTCCATTGGACAGGGAGCGCCGGCAAGGCAGGTTTAAACCTGTGGCCGGCTTTCTGTTGGCCGAGCTTTTTGAAACAACAATGGAATATTTAACTGCTCATGGTTATGTTCAGTATGAAATATCAAACTTTGCAAAAAATGCTTCCAGAATATCCAGACATAACTTTAAGTACTGGTCATTCTCGCCATACCTGGGGTTTGGACCATCCGCCCATTCATTTGTAGAACCCCGGCGTTACTGGAACTGCCGCAGCGTAAAGAAATATATAGAGAATATAAAAGAGGGCAGGGTGCCTATAGAAGAAAAAGAGATTTTAAGCAAAGAGCAGCGCATGATGGAGATGGTTTATCTTGGGCTGAGGAAGACCGAGGGGATAAACATTGATGCTATTGATGAAAACCTTGGTATAAATTTTCGCCAAATATTTACAGAAAAGATAAAGCAGCTTGAGGAAGATGGGTATATTCTTCCCATTCAGCCAAAAAACCACTGTGCGCTTTCAAGAAAAGGGATGCTTTTTTTGGATAGCATAGCTCCAATGTTTATGATTGATGATTTTTTGAGGTAATTTACACCCCATTTTTTGTTTTTCAAGGGATATGAGTACTCATCATTTGGGGGGCTTTGCAGCAAAAATGGTTAATTAATCGGCCTAAACCACTACCTCTGGTAGTGGTACCACAAGAATGTTCTACCGTTATAGGAATTAGTTAGACCTAAGTGCCTAAAATGCCTAAAGTATATTAAAGTGCCTAAAGTTGTGGTATGCCTTCGGCATGCTGATTGATAACTCAAAGCTACTGGGCTTTGCAAACTCCTTTTCGCTGTTAGGGTGGCGGCATAAACGAACCTATAAAAGATGAATGAATTTTTTAACCCTGGCCAAGATTATGCAGACTAATTTTAATCACTTATAGATTTAAAATTGGCAGCGCTCTAAGCGCGTTCCTTTATAGCTTATTATCTCTATTGATGACGGTAACACTCTTACCTCAATAGGGTCACGCAATTCATAATTTCGATGGGGGTTCAGATCTCTGTTGCGGCGTTTATATGCGATTTGAATGGGCGTTTCTTCGTCCTTTCGCATCACGGACTGATATTCGGCCGTGGGGATGTTCTTGCGACTCGCTTCTTCGTGTGTCAACGTTTCTATAGTTTTCAAAGTTTTTTTCTTTTTTAACGTCATTACGCTTTACCCTTCTCAATCGTTTGCCAGCGTCCGCCCCTGGCGGGCAATGGCATTCAGTTAAGAAACGCACTCATTCACTTAAGGAATTGCCACTTTTTATTAAAAATATAGTTAGTTAGCTAATTCAGGTAATGTCACTTTTTTTACTTTACCTGGTCTCCATTTTTTTATCGGCTTCATTGATTTTCTCAAATAGGATCGATTGGGCCGAACTTTTTGGCGGTAACGAGAAATAGAACTAACTATTTGTTGAATTACGCCTTTCACACAATTTACAGGTACAAACATGATTTCTTCTAAATGTCTCGAAACTGTGGCTAAACAATTTTTGAAATTTACCTTCATCTTTGGTGTGCTTTCATCTTTTTTACTCAAAGGACTAAGCATTTTTGATATCTGATCTTCTGCTTTATTTGAACACAACCTGTTCATAGTTATAAGAACAAAATGGGCGAATAATTCTTGTTTGACCCCTCGTTCACTTTTTCCGTGAAAATCATCAACGATGATAAATTCTTTACTGACTTTGTATAATTCTTCAACTCCCCAGCGTGAATGATAAATATCTTTGAACATGTCAGTTTCATATTGTTTGTCCATGAGAGTTGTTCCTATGCAATAGGTCGTTTCAGCAATAGTATATTTTATTAAACGAAGTTTTAATGGAACAACGCTTATGTCGGGAAATTTCTTTTTTATATCTCTGCTTGTATCTTTTGAAGGAGTTAACGTGATAATTTGGTCGACTTGATCACTTGTTCTAAATTCTTCGATTTCTTTGTAAGTGTTTTTTTGCAACCTGAAGACAGGATAGATATCTGATTTTACATGATAATACAGCATGGCATAGGAGAAATACCCTCTATCATATACAACAATGTCGTTTTCTTTTAACGATGTCAGGTGTAACAGCGCGCATTTCCTTTCGTCACCGTGCTTTACTAAATCAAAGTCGTAAGGTATTTTTGATTTTAATTGATATAAACAACTTACTAAACCTTGAGGATAGTAGGCATTATCTGATGGCGTCTTGTATCCGTCCTCAATCAATTCATGTGGTAAGTTTATTTTACTGCCATCAACTACAAATATTCGCTGATTATTCAATTGATATAATTTATTGGTTTCATCTTCATAAACACTTATAATCCTTTTATTGAGTATTTTAAATATTGTTTCATCTAATTTTGCACGAGCCTGGGTAAATGCTGATGCAGCAATTGGTTTTTTCTGCGGTAAAGGGAAATTCATTTTGCTGCAATTATTCCAAAAATCAGAAATCGTTGTCCCATAGCCCTGACTATTTTTGGAGAATAATAGACGAAAGATCAAGAAGATAAGTAACATAGAATCTATAATGCGTTTGCGTTTTTGCCATGTTTTATCAAATTCATGAGCAACCTCAGCGATGATAGTGATCACTTTACCCCATAAGCTGATAAAATTCTCATCAATTTCTATCTGATTATTTTGTAAATTTTTCTTTTGGTTTCTTAGTTTTGCCCTAAAATTTGACTCTAATGGATAAACAAAGATGGTTTTGCTCGAAGTTTTAACGTTATCAGATTCATCTTTCCATGCTTTGCCTGTTGTTTTTCCTATGCATTTCCAATTTGCTGCACGATAACAAGATCCAAAATATTTACCCGGATCGACAAATGTTTCTATCAATACCGGACGATAAAGGTGCTCCTGTTGCCAATCATTTTGAATTTGTTTGATAATAATAGAAAGGGCTTTGCTGGCCAAATTGTCAACTTTAACCCAGGGAAATATTAGAAAGCGATTGTTGTTAACAATTAATTTTAATCGTTTTGCCCGATCTTTTTTTTCCCAACCAATCCAGGCATCTCGATCAGATAAATGCCACACGGCGGGTGTAAACATCAAGCAGCCCAATAGTCGATTATTCAGGTTTTTGGAAACTATAAAATACCGTAAAGTATCACCAATAGGGTGCTTGTAACCCAAGTAGTGATAGCGATCCACATATTCATTCCATAATGATACTTCTTTTTTATCCTTTACGATCCGTAACTCCAAAGGTGTTATTTCATCTAATGAGCATAATATTTGGGTTTCTTCCACCGTTCTATCTGACCAAACAATTTTTTTCGTGACACGCTTTTTCTTTATTTGCTTTTGAGGTAATCGTATATAACCTCGGTTTTCAAGCTGTTCTAAACTATCTAAACAGGAATTTATTTTGTCAGAACCTTTTGGTGTTACCCAGGACAGGTGTTCGCAAATAGTAAATGCTAATTCAGTTCGACTTAAATTAGGAAACATCTTTACTGTTTCTTGAACTTGACGTAGTTCTTTTTTTGAAAAATATCTCCCTGAAAGCATCAAGGGTTTTGAAATGGCACATTCCATACAACACCGCCTTATGAATCAAAATTAAGTTGATGCTATTATTAACAAATGTGTTTGATATAGTCAAGAAAAAAAGTAAGTTTTATTATTATAATCTCAAAATTTATATAAATTTAAATACTTATAGCTGTCTGATAAATTTTTAAACTATTTACTTTTATGTGAATGCCATTGCCCTGGCGGGGCCGATGCGACGCAGGCGGCCTTTTTTTCGCAATTTTGCGATCTGTTTTTCCACGGCGCGGGTGGTGAGACCAAGTGTTTCGGATAGTTCAAGAATAGTCATTTCCGGATTATCAGAGAGAAGGCTGAGAACCTGATTTTCAGTTTTCCCCGAACTTTTCCCCGAACTTTTCGGGTAATCAGTCAAGTCGACTGAACCCATGGGCGCTTTTCGATGAATTGTTACGGTGAAAAGACAGCCTTCACGATCATCTGCAAAGTCTATATCACGCCATTCTTCCAACGCGCGTTTAATCCCGGACCCAAGTCCGTGGTAGGGCAAAAGCCCCTTTGCCACAAACGAAACCAGAATCGGATTTCGAATATTGGAAATACCGGCCAGAATCCGTTCGACCGTCAGGTTGTTAGGCAGGTGACCGGGGCTGATGATCTCTATACGGTTGTCAAAAATGAAAAGCCGGATGGGAGCGCTCACCAGATAGTCACGGTGAATCAATGCATTGACCAGGAGCTCTTCAAAAACCAGTTCCGGAATCTCAGGCAGTCCCGGCGCATTAACACCACGTCCGTCTTGCACCTTGTGCAGGTTGCGCATGACAAACGACAGGGAATCATCAAAAACTTTGCTCAATGGACCGGAAAAATCTTCGGTATCGAGATAATTACTGACATGAATCTCATTACCAGGATATCGAATCGCCTTTATAACAAACTGGGGCTTGATCCACTCGGGGCGTTCCGTAAACAGGAGCACTCCCGCCAGATTCAAGCACCCGGTATCGGTAGCCAGGCTCATATTTTGCAACAACTGTATCAAATCCCTGGGCTTATCCGGGAAATCCAGTTTATAAACATCGCGGATAAAATCGCGGAAACGAAGCTTGTCGAGTTTATCTATTCCAGCTTTTGTGGGGAGTTCGTCAGCATGGAATTGATCGGAAAACTGGAAAAGCCGGCGCAGTTCTTCCTTGGAATTGATTCGCCACTTATCTGCCCCGCATTTCAGCCAGATGACCCCGTTTTTATCAAAATACGGTTTGTCGAGGCCTTTTGGCACGGTGAGCACAATAACAATGCGTCCGGTCGGAAGCTGAACATTTTCCGTCTGAACCGTCAAGGGGCTCCGCACATGCTGACTGGCCGCATTGCTGATGAGCTGATTGATTCTTGCCACATCCTTTGGCAAAAGCCCCGGCATTGAACCATCATCCGCCACGCCAATAAAAATCGTCCCCCCGTCGGAATTGGCAAAAGCCACCATTTCCGAGGCCAGTGAATCGCCATTGCGCACATCGACCTTGAACTGACGGGTGCTGTCTTCACCTGATGCGCTGGCGGCAAGCCGACTGTCTATCATCTATAAACAGTATCCCGCTTGATGCTATAGTGAAGTACGAAAAGATATTTCTTGAAGAGTTTGAAACAGTAAGGGAATTAATTGCTGGGCTTAAAGAATATTTTGAGTTTTACAACTTTGAACGACCACATCAGTCGTTCAAAAGAAAAACACCTGCTGAGGTGTATTGGGGGAAGGAAGTTGCTCGAATGGCAGCATGAATAATTGGGTTAAAAAACAAAAAGAAACGCACCTTAATTTAGGAGAAAATTGTCCTTGACATGGGGTCCACAACTGTGCGCTTTCAAGAAAAGGGATGCTTTTTTTGGACAGCATAGCTTCGATGTTTATGTGCTTCTGAGCCTGCGAATATCGCCTATACGTATTGTAACGTTTTTTGAATCAAAATATTCTATTAATGGGATTAAATATTTACGTGTTGTACCTGTTATCTCCTTAAACTGGGGAGTCGTTATCTCTCCGTGTGTTAAAAGAAAATCGACCAGTCTTTTTTTCAGGCTATTTACAACCTCCACATGGAAATAAAGTTCTTCTTTTGTTTTGATTATCAGGCCTTCCTCTATAAGAAGCATAAGCACATCTTTGGCTCTTTTTGCATCAATATCAAGTGTTTTACTCAGATCTTTGAAATATGGAGGACAGAGTCCGCTTTTAAGATATGTAGTCAAAATTTTTTCTTTTACTTCAGCCTGATCGCCTCCAAGGGAAACAGTATGTGAAGAAAGGCGGACAGTCTCTCCCTCAGAAACGACTTCTTTGTTCTTTATCATCATGTCGAGCATAAGATTAAAAAGTTTTAAACCTGCCGAAGGCAGCTTGGACTTGAGTTCTTCTTTGGGCATACCGGCTTTTAGCGGATTTGTCCTGTGATAATTTTCAAGAAAGAATGAAATTTTTTTATTTAAATTTTCATAGCAGTTTTTGTGGATGTAAATTTTGTTTTCCCTGTCGGCACATTTGACTGTCTTTATTGACATTAGCTTTTGCAGGGCATTATCAAGCTGTTTTTCAGGTATATTTGTCATAATTTTGAGGTTTGAGAATGAGATTCCTTTATAACCGGAATTGTCAACATGGTAGGCAATAATTTCTTCAGGCGGTTGTGTTATCAGAGTTTTTAATCCTTCAGAAATACTTTTTTTGAACCGTTTATGTTTTTGTGGAAGCGGGTTTAATATTTGTCCTCCACCGATTGTGCGTACCGGAGAATAGCTTCTAATAACGAATTTGTCATCACTTACTACGGCAACAGGAGAATCAAGCCTGATTTGGGCAACAGTAGTTTCTCCCGGGATAATTTCGTCTTTATCAAGCAATACAACATGGCCTGGAATTTCGCTGGTACCTGTATGGAATCTGATGAGTGTGCGGTTTTTAACGGGTTTTTTATTGCTTTTAAGAAAGTGAATAGACACGTCAAGCATATAACTCGGCCGTAAAGCCCCGGGGCTTGATACTACTTCTCCTCTTTGCACGGAAGCCTTTTCAAGTCCCTGAAAGTTAATTGCTGTACGCATCCCCGCTTCCGCAATACTGACGCTCTGATTATGTGCCTGAATACCGCGGACTTTTGATGTAATACCGGAAGGATAGATCATAACGGTATCGCCGGTCTTGACATGTCCTGAAATCAGGGTGCCTGTAATAACTGTGCCAAACCCCTTTATGCTGAAAACTCTGTCTACAGGAAGACGAAACAGACTTTTTACAGAACGGCTGGGAGTCACAGCACTTAATTCATCAAGGGTTTTTATAAATTCAGGAATCCCCTGGCCTGTAACAGATGATACCGGCATAACCGGTTTGCCCTCAAGAAATGTTCCCCGGGTAAATTCGTTTACATCTTCGATTACAAGCTCCAGCCATTCTTCATCCACAAGGTCGGTTTTTGTCAAAACAACGAGACCTTGTTTTATTTCCAGAAGGGTGCAAATTTCCATATGCTCTCTTGTCTGAGGCATTACTCCTTCGTCAGCCGCAATTACCATTGCAACAATATCAATACCTGTGGCTCCTGCGACCATGTTTTTTATAAATTTTTCATGGCCGGGCACATCAATAATTCCAAGATGCTGACCGCTGGGGAGATCAATAGAGGCAAAGCCCAGTTCAATAGTTATTCCTCTAAGCTTTTCTTCCTTTAACCGGTCAGTATCAATGCCTGTAACCGCCTTGATAAGGGCGGTCTTTCCGTGATCTATATGTCCGGCTGTTCCGAGAATTATCTGTTTCATGTTGATTTTTTATTGCGGAAATAGTCTGCTATATACGCAGCTCCGACAAGGAACATTCCCATACATGCTACATATATGATATTTGCGTCTGGATAGAAAAAGCGGGAGAGTAAAACGGCAAAAGCAGCTCCAAGTACAACTCTTATTATAAAAATATAGAATTTGGTCATAATTTAAGCCTATAATTAGGGTTACGGGTTCAGAGTTTAGGGTATTCTGCCAATTTATAAACTAGCGAAGCGATTTCATTAACTTTAGGCACTTTAATATACTTTAGGCACTTAAGTTCATCATTATTAATATAGGGTGTCAAGGGGAATAACCTTAATATTCCCTGGGCTCGGTTCCTTTTTTAAAAAGAGCTGAAACTCCATTTGGTGAGTCTGCATTCTCAAGAAGTCCGCTGGTAGAGTTCATATGAACTTGTACAACATCATCAGGAATATCAAAGTATTGAAAAGGTTCGTCTGCCAGAGCTTTTTCCATAAATTCCATCCATATGGGAAGAGCCGCTCTTGCGCCTGTTTCCCGTTTCCCCAGGGTAACAAACTTATCCCGACCCACCCATACACCTGTTGCAATTGAGGGGGAAAATCCGACAAAAAGGGCATCTTTACATTTATCTGTAGTCCCTGTTTTCCCGGCAACAGGACGTTTTATAATATTTGCTTTTTTGCCGGTACCTTCTTTTACGACTGCCATAAGCATGTCTGTCATTATTGCGGCACCGGTACGTGACATTACCAGCCTTTTCTTTGGTTTTGCACGCCAGACAATGCGTCCGTTGTGATCAACAATCTCCATTACTCCGTACGGCTTTATACTTTTCCCCCTGTTTGGAAAAACCGTATAGGCAGAAGTCAATTCTAAAAGAGTCACTTCAGAAGTCCCTAGAGCAAGAGATAAATTTGGAGAAAGAGTAGATTTAATGCCGAGTTTGTATCCGAACTGGACTACAGAGGAAGGCCCGAGGATTTCTATTAGTCTGACTGCGGGTATATTTTTTGATAGAGCAAGAGCTTTTCTGAGAGTTATTTCACCCTGATAATTTTTAGAAAAGTTTTCAGGCTTCCATGCTTCGCCTTTTTTTCTTCCTTTAAAGGCAACAGGGGCATCCAGTATCATCATGTTTTGCGTGAAACCCTTTTCCATTGCATGAGCATAGACAATTGGTTTAAAAGCTGAACCCGGCTGTCTTCGTGCAACGGTGGCTCTGTTGTATGGACTTTTATAGAAATTTTTGCCGCCGATCATGGCAAGAATTCCTCCTGACTGAATGTCAAGGCAGACAAGGGCACTTTGAGGGTCAGGATTAATCATTCCCTGCTGTATCATCCTTGACTCAAGATCTGAAATGCCCTTTGCGATTGCATCCTCAGCCGTTTTCTGCAGCTCATAGGAAAGAGTAGTATATATTGTAAGTCCTCCTTTATAAAGCCTTGATGAGCCTATAATATTTTCAAGGAAATCTTTAACATATTCAACAAAATAAGGCGCTTTGAGCGAGTTTTTATTTTTTTTCGATAAGTTAAGTGTTTCATTTAATGCTTTATTATACTCTGTTTCATTAATTATGCCTGTTTCCAGCATTTGTTTTAATACAATGTTTCTGCGTTTTATTGCTAAATCTCTGTTGACCAGCGGAGAATATTTTGAGGGAGCTTTTGGCATGGCTGAAACAAGCGAGCATTCAGCAAGAGTTAAGTCTTTTACTGATTTGTTAAAAAATATTCTTGCGGCAGATTCTACTCCATATGCGCCGCTGCCGAAATATACCTGGTTGAGATACAGCTCCAGTATTTCATCCTTAGTGTAGCGGCGCTCCAGGTGAAAAGCCAGAAAAGCTTCCTTTAATTTTCTGACAAGGGTCTTTTTTGGATTAAGGAAAAGCGTTTTAGCGAGCTGCTGTGTGATGGTGCTTGCTCCTTCAACAAACTTTCCCGCCCATATGTCCTTTATTATGGCTCTGGCGATTCCTTTCAGATCAATTCCACTGTGGGTGTAAAAGTTTCTGTCTTCTGTTGTAATTATGGCTTTTTTGAGATATTCGGGTATGACTTTAAGAGTTACCGGGTCCCTTTTTTCTGCAAACAATTCTGCTATAAGAACCTTGTCTGATGAATATATTCGGGTGACTGCAGACGGCCTGAAATTTTCAAGGGAGCTTATCTGGGGCAGGTCGTGCGTCAGAGCTAAAAAAAAACCCGCTAAAATTCCGCAAATAATGCCGGCCATCACTATAAGTAAAATGAAAATATTTTTTTTATTGATGAAATTTTTAATCATGGAAATAGCATATTACTTTTGTGCAATATGTTGACTGTAAACATTAATAATTATAAATATCAAATTTATTTACAATAGTTCACCACGGATTTTCACGGAATTACACCGAGGAACTGTGAACCTGAGTAGTTAGACTTATTGTTTATAATTTTCAGTGAAACTCCGTGTTGTTCCGTGGTAAACTTTTATATTATAAGGAGAACTCGTATGACCCATGAACATAATCATGAAATACATAATAGTTTAACATTTGATGAAAAATTGGTCAAACTACTTGAGCACTGGATTAAGCATAATGATGATCATGCTGAAAACTATAGAGATTGGGCAAAAAAGACAAAAGAAAAAGGCATGAATGATGTTGGCCTTCTGCTGGAAGATGCGGTTGATATGACAGAGTTGATAAGCAATAAATTCAAAAAAGCGTTAGAGCTTATAAAAAACCGCTAAGGAACGTGGACGAATTAACTTCCTCAAGTAGGCGCACAGATTTGGGTCGAATTTGTTCGATCTCAGATCACAAAAGTTGAAGGAATAGCGAGCTATTTCAATATTTTTGTGATTTGAGACCGGACAAAGGCGGCCTGAAGCTGTGATGCATAGTTGGGGAAGTTAATTCGTCCACGTTCCTAACTCAATATTGTAGCAATTTTGTTTATCTGTTTATGTGCCTGAGCAAGGTCAATTTTTATGGCCACCTGAGCAGCAATCAGTTCAAGTATATCTCTGCGATGTCTGGTAAATACTCCTGGTTTTCTGGCCGCAACAGTCAGTGCTCCTATTGAGTCGCCTTTTTCTTTCTGCAGAGGCAGAATAAGCAATGAGCCAAAGTCCGGGAATCGTTGTTCTTTGCTGAATATCGGTGCCGGCCCTCTGTATTCGGCTCCTGCCGGCAAAGAGCGGTTGATTTTCATGACCTGACCGACTATTCCTTCGTTTTTTGAAAATTCCATCCCTGGTAAGTTTTTCGCATGCAATCCTTCAGCTCTGACAATTGAGTGGTATTCGCCCTGAAGCAGGCTGATAGCAATGAAATCAGTCTGTACCAGTGTTCTGACAGCTTTGATAGATGCATCGAAGACAGGTTCCAGACCCAGAACGCTGTTAAGTTCACGCAGCCCTATGCAGACTTGCTGAAAAGCATTTCGCTCACGGTTCATAGTGTAAATCTGCCTTCCCATATTGATATCCAGGTAGAGTTTTTTGCCCAGCAGTTTGAGAATCGTGAGTTCAGACTCATTCCAGTCTGACTTTTCAGTGCGATCTACACAAAGAATGCCGGAAACTTTTCTGTCCACATGGCTTGTTTCTTCTTGTAAATTATCCATGATGTTAACTGCTAAAAGGCTTCCGACACCTCCTTTTTTGATATAATATGGCAGACCGGAAAAGTCAGCCTTAACCGGCGCCAGAGTGATTTCATTTCTATCTCTTAGAAGCGCACCGGTAATTCCGGCTCCTATCGGGTATGGGCCTGGCTGTATGTCTTTGCGAATAGTCGAAATATTTCGCAGCCTGAGTTCGCGCCCATGTATATCCGGCCATAGCACAGCAACAGTTGTGAGAATAAGAGCCTGTCTGATAAGTTCTAATTGCAGGTCAAAGGAGTCGGTAATAGTTTCTATGGTTGAGACACCGGGTTGCTCCTTGTTTTCTATTGCCTCAAATTCCGGCAGGGTTTTAAGTATGGAAGGTCCGGATGCAGTTATTCCTAAATCATTGGCGTATTCCCTGTTATCTGATTTCTTTTTAGCTCTGGCAATTGAGCCGGCCAGTTTTTTGCGATATGCCTGGCTGCGTGCAAACAAGACCAGGAATACGGCTATCAACCCGTAAAGAAGCATGTTGAGAGCAAATTCAGCTACTGGTTGTCGACCGGTAATTGTCAGGCCTGCTTCCATTATAAAAGCGAATAAAATTGGAAAAAGAAAAATTTTAGGAGGATATGTTGTTACAACCCAGGCGATAAATCCTGCTGGAATAATGATTGCGTGTTTTGAATAAGGGCCGGACATTCGCAACAGCATCCATGCCGTTACTGTCCAGAGAAGCGGGCCTTGAATCTGTGCGGTAAAGTGAGCCGGCAGACGGCCTTTCAGGCGGTGTGCGATGTCCAAAAGACCGGCGGCAATTATAACAGTACCTAATAATATATACCATGAGGTTACGGTGGAATTGAAGTCAAAAGCACCTGTTCCTACCGCAAATGCACCAATGGCTGCCAGGGTGATTAGATACCAGGTTTTTGCAAACCTTATGGCTTTATCTTTAAAGCTTTGAGGCTTCATTGAGGATCTTTCAGCAGTTTTTATTACTCAGCCGTAAAAATTATACCATGAATAAATAAAGTTATATCAATTTACTTGTAACTGCTATAGGTGGATAGGTTGAAGTCCGAAGGCTGAAGCTTCCTAAAAGCCTTCTACCTTCGGTCTATATACCTGAGTAGTTACGATTACTTTTCAATTCCAACTCTGGCTTTTACTCCTTTTTGGAAATAATGTTTTATTTCTTTCATTTCAGTAACCAGATCCGATTTTTCGATGAGCCTTTGATCTGCATTCCTTCCTGTGATTACTATCTCAACTTCTTCTGGTTTATCAGCAATTATATATAGAAGATCTTCAACTGAAAAAAGTCCGAGCTTAACCGCAATATTTGCTTCATCCAGTATTACCATCTTATAATTGCCGGAAGAAACGATAGATTTTGTTTTTTCAATTCCTTTTCGTGCAGCTTCTATATCTTCGGCAGCAGGTTTACCATTAATGAAGCAGCCGGATCCGAACTGCTCAACAGTTATGAGATCGGAAAATTTTTTCAGCGCTTTAATTTCACTGTAATTTCCCTTTTTGATGAACTGGGCTATAAAGACTTTCAGACCTGCACCTGCCGCCCTTATTGACAGACCCAGTGCAGCAGTGGTTTTCCCTTTTCCATCTCCAGTATAAATATGGACATAACCTTTCATAACTTTTTCCTGTAAAAACTCATTACATTACTCAAGTTTTGCACCCGCTAATTCCTGTTTTTGTATTGCACCTGCCATGTATATCGCTTCTATTGCAGATGAAACCAGCCAGCCTCGCTTACTGTCCGGCAAACGGATGAGGGAAAAGCCGGATTCATTTCTTTCCTGATACGCCAGCGTACCTTCATGAACTTTGAAAAGCAAAGTATCTTCCTTGTCGGGACCTGCCAGAACATCCACTTCTTTTGCAAGTATTACGACCCTGTCGTCAAAAATTGTTTGTTTGAGCATTATACCGAACGAAATGCCGGAAACGATCCAACATATTGAAAAAACAATAATAACATAAAAAATCCATTCAGCTCTAAAAAAAATACGAATCGTCAAAAACAAAAATAACATCAGATTGACCAGGCAGAAAACTGTTGCAAGCTCTGTTTGAGAAAAAAAATTAACACCGAAAATCTCGCCGATTATGTTCTCGGGCTGAGCTAAATTATCTTCAGTCAGATCATGTACATATTCTATATTATATTTTAAATCAGCGTCCCGCGGTATAAATCGTCTGGCTCTCTCGTAATTAAGCAGGGCCTTGCCCTTTTGTCCTAAACGAAAATAGCAATTACCTATATTATAAAATAGTTCTCCTCGGGATTCAGACTTAAAAATTAAATTTGTCAAAAAAAAATGAAATTGATGGCTTTTTAAGATAGATTCATATAATTGGACAGCCTTGTCAAATTCACCATTAAAGTAAAACTGGTTTGCTTTAAAAAAAATATTCTCAGATCCGCCATCCACATCTCCATCCAGGGCGCAGGCAGTATTCACTGATAGCAAAAATAACAATGATAATGTAATGCAAAATCTCATTTAACCTCCTGGTCCACAGATTTCAAAATTCCTGTTAATTCGTCCTGTATCTGCGCCAGGCTGTTTGATTTTTCACCAGTAAAGATTATGGATTCGATCTGCGCAATGCTATTTTTCAGCATTGAGGCCGTTTCAGGAGAAGCTCCTTTGTTAATCAAAAGGTCATAAACTTCATTGGGCGTTAACAGACCGCCTTTTAATAAAAATCTGGTATTCAGATAATTGAGAACCGCTGCATGAATTTCTTCAGGCGATAGATCTCGACCCTGAACTTTTTTTAGAAAATTTTTGCCGGCATTCCTGGAGCTGATATTTAATCTGTTTTTATTATTATTTTTAAATAATTTTCGACCGGCCAGCAACGCCAAAAAAATAAAGGGGGGCGCCAGCAGGAGCAAAATAAATATTTTATTAAAAAATTCCTGCTGCCTTAAGCCCTTAACCGGATCGACTGAAGTATGCACCGGGAAAATATCCTTTCCTATTCGCGTGATCTCTTGTTTGTTATTATTTTTTGTTTTAACCTGGCCGGCATGGTTATCCCCGGAGATTGAAATTAAGTCGCTGCTTCCAGTATCGGCTCCCTGATTTGACTTTAAACTGAATGGTTTGGTTTTTAGTTCCCGGTAAAGTCCCTTTTCAGGGTCAAAAAACGCCAGCGCCATTGAGGGAATTATATATTTCCCGCTCTTTTCAGGCACAATCGCCCATTTCATAATCTTTTGGCCCGAAATCGCAGATTCGTTCTTTTTAATATTTAACCGGGGTTTGTCCTGATATATTTTAAGTCCTTTTATATCAGAAAGTTTCAAGTCCGGTATTTGTCGCACATTCCCCCGGCCTTGAACAATTATGGTTAATGTGGCGGATTCACTAACCTTAACCTCAACAGGATCAAGATTTGCCTTTACATCAAACCAGCCAACCAGACCGCTGAAATTATCCGGTCGATTCTGCATTGGAAGATTTTTAACATCAAGTTGAATCTCATTGGATGAAAGGTAAGCCGGTTTGCCACCCCCTATGTTAAAAAAAGGATCCTCAAAAAAACTGTCGCGCCTGTTTCTTTTATAAATGGTCATCCGCATACCAGCCGCGGGAATGCTGTATTCTCCCAGCTTTTTGGGTATTAATATATATTTAAGTTCAATAACCTCATATCTCTTTTCATTGATGCTTGTGCTGTACTTTTTCGGTTCTGCAAGAGATTCAAAAACAAGACCTTGGACCTCGGGCATTTCAAGGGATACATTGGAAACCCGCTCTCTCATAAAAAGCCTCAAGGTGTAAAGAGCATTCTGGTTGAGGTACAAGTTATTTTTTGAAATTCGGGCTTCCAAAAACAGGGACCTGCTTTCATTGCCGGCTTGATTATTTCTTGCTTTGGAAACCTTCAGCTTAACGCTGTTGCTGGAATAGACCTTGTTTTTTATTCTGACCTGAGCTGGACCCACAACAAATTTGCCAGGCTTTAACGGGGTAAGATGAAATATATATTCAACCTCGGAATTCATGCTGCCATTTACAAATTCAACCCTGCTTGCGGTGCCGCCCTTAATTACATTAAAGGACGCCAGCCCTTCAATTTCAGGGAAACTGCTTTTTTGCTTTCCCGAGACCGTTACTTTCATCACAATAGTGTCAGTCAATACAACTGATGACCGGTCAAGTGTCAGGCCAATGGAGATATCCGCAAATGCATCGGCTGAAAATGCCAAAAAAAATATGCAGAATATGTAAAATATCTTTTTTAAACTCATATGGTTACCAGGCAATAATCAATAGCCCATCAATTTCCTTAAAATGTGCATCTCGTGGCGTCATTCCGGCGAAAGCCGGAATCCAGAATAACTCCAATATGATAATGAAGCTGGATGCCGGATCGAGTCCGGCATGACGGTGTAACTTTGGACTCTCGAGTACTATTGAGTACTATTTTATTACTTTCTCGCACTTTTGAAATGCATGGATGATTTTGCTCCGGTAGGGTTCTTTGAACATTTTAGCTTGCGCCAAATAAGCTTTACACAGGTAATCGAGCACCTCCGGAACTGTTATGTCGTCTTCGAGTTGCATTGTTATTGCGTTACGAATGCCATTCAATTTACGAACCAATTTTATGGGAATACCCAAAGAATTTATTGTATTCTGAAATTCACTAATTGCATTCACGGCTTTTTTATTGTATTTAGTCATTTTTTTCTTTCTGCCAAACCGCTCAGGATCAGCTACACAAAAAGGCGGCTACGGCATTGATAGATAGCACAAAATCGCACCGGCTTTTTGTGTTAGCCCAAAAATATCAAGCTGCTTTCAGCATAAAATCAACATGCACTGCTTCAAAGGGGAATTCGATTTGACCTTTATCGGTTTTTTGCAATATTCCAACATTCAAAAGCATGTGTACATCACGATGCACCGCTTTGACGTCTCTGCCCAAACGACGCGCTGCTTCACGCATTGATATTGGCCCTGCGTCTGTCATAACTTTGAGCAGCTCCCATCGATTGCCCGAGAGTACCTTAAAAAGGAGCTTAGGCGACTCGAAGCTGATGAATGTTCCTTGCGGTTTTCCCTCTAAAGCTCCAAGTAACCGTTTGTTGATTTTTTCACGGGAAGAAATACCCAATATTACGGTACGCATGTTAAAACCCTCCAGTTATCCACATCATTCCAGAAATCTTCAAGCAATGCTTTCGGTGTGGTGAAAATGTATGGAATTTCATCCTCACCTATATGCTTGTGATCACCTTTGCCTGCCTCGTTATCATAACGTAGCACACAATTACCATTCACAACAAGGGGGGCTACCAACTAAAAGCGGGACACTTTCAGCCATTTTGGCTATATGGTAATTCTACAATCAAGCAAAATTTAAGTAGGGTGGATTAAGGAATGTGTGTTTTGATTTACAAGATTAAATTAATCCAGTTCATCATGTTAATCCTGTCAAAAAATAACCCACTACCAATCCTTACCTGATGCCGTCTTCTGCTTTTTCCCGTGGAATCGTAAACGATTGATTGCTGCAGGGTCTTCGCCAATATTATCAAGAAATGCTTCAGCCTCATTTTTGCTCATAGCACCAGCCTGGTATTCCTCTGATGTCTCTGCATTTTGCTCTGGCTGGCCGCTCTTTTCGGTTTGTTCAGCAGATTCTCCCTGCTCCTGTTTGTTTCGGGCCTGATCATCCTGACCGCTATCTTGATCGGCCTGATCTTTTCTTTCATTACTCTGGCCGCTTTGATTTTCTTTGTTCTGATTTTGCTTCTGTTGCTTATGGGGGTCATCTTTTTTCTTGTCATTTTTTTTCTTCTTGTTTTTGTCTTGGGCTTGCTCTTGGTCCTGATCTTGATTTTCCTGCTGCTTTTCTTTCTCTTTTTCTTTCTCTTTTTCTTTCTCTTTTTCTTTCTTTTGGTTTTCTTCAATCGTTTTTAAAGCCAGCCCGTAATTATATTTTGAGTCCTCATCGCCGGGATTTATTTTTATTGCCTGTTTGAAGGCCTGGGCAGCGCCCTGGAAATCACCTTGTTTAAAGAGAGAATTGCCAAGATTATATGCGGAGCTGAATGATATCTGCTTGTCATCGGTTCTTTTCAAGGCGCTTCGGAATGCAGCGGATGCGCCTTCATAATTTGCATTTTGGAAAGAGGCGCAACCACGATTATACCTGTTACGAACATCTTTGGGGTGATCCATATCTTTTTTGATAAAAGCCTGTTCCGCTTTCTGATAATGCCCTTTCTGGTAAAATTCTTCAGGATTTTCATTCGCCCAAACGCTGTTTCCGTGACAAATAATAAGCACAGTCATAATCGAAAATAATTTGGCGCGACCCGGCTTAAGGCCGATCAAGCCTTCCATGACAAGAAAAACAAAAGCAATCCAGATAAAGATATAAAAACGTTCTTCAAAAATCTTGATCTTTCCACTTTCCAGCTCTTTTGCCTCTGTTTTTATTTTTATCCCTTCAAAATAAAGTCTGTCCAGATCAAGATCACCGGTTACTGATCGCACATAGCGCCCATCCGCAGCTTTTGCTATGCGGCGTAAATCTTTTTCATTGAGTTTTGACAGGATCAGGTTGCCGATTTTATCCTTTTTAAAACCGCCGGTTTCATCCGGAATTGGAGCGCCGGAAGGTTCTCCGATCCCGTAAACAAAGATTTTAACGCCTTTATCCATTGCCTTGTCGGTCTGTTGCAGACCCCGGCCCTCGTTATCTTCTCCATCGGTGATCATTACGATTACCTTGTCAATTGCCGATTTAAAATCAAAGGCGTTCAGGGCGGTTTTGATCCCTTGGCCCATGTCGGTCCCCTGAACCGGCAGAGCGTCCACGCCGACACTGCCCAGGAACATGGCGATAGCATCATAATCAAGAGTTAAAGGGCACTGGACAAAAGCATCCCCTGCAAAAAGAACCAGTCCAATCCTATCACCTGCGGCTATCTTCAAAAAATCCGTAATCTCGCGTTTGGCCCTTTCAAGCCGGTCCGGTTTTACATCCTCAGCCTGCATACTGGCAGATACATCAAGTAAAAAAACAATATCTACGCCCCTGCGCTGCACTTCCTGTAGATGAAAGCCCCACCTTGGCCCGGCGCAGGCCAGAATTATAAAAAAAACCGCAATCACGAGAAATAATCCTTTTAAAAAAATTATTCCTCTTTTGATCGGCCTGGTCAGAACCGGCAAGAGATCAGGATCAGCAAAAAGTTTCAGTCCGGCTCTTTTTTTACGGTACTCAAATAGAATCAAAAATATTATCACCGGAAGAATAAACAAAAGATAAAAGGCCCAGTTAGATTCAAACTTCACGGTAGCCTCCTGATGATTAAACTTTTAATAAGGATCTCTGCAATAAGAATCAAAAAAGCCGGAATTAAAAAATATTTATATAATTCTTCAAAGTTAAAAAACTGTTTCACCTTGATTTCAGTTGTCTCCAGCCTGTCAATCAGGTCGTAAATTTCTTGCAGCTTTTTACTGTCAGATGCGCGGAAATACTGTCCTGTACCTGTTTCCGCAATCTGTTTTAATGTTTCTTCATCCAGATCCACATTTACTTTTTGAATCTGTTTACCAAATATCGTCTCAACCATAAAGGGCGCGGGTCCAAATCCTCCCACACCAATGGTATATATTTTGGCATTGATTGCGGCTGCCGCTTCAGCCGCCTGCACCGGATCGATCCCGCCGGCATTATTTCGACCATCTGTCAGAAGAATCAAAATCTTCGATTCAGCCTTGATATTTTTTAATCTTTTGGCTCCCAGCGCAACTGCCAGGCCGATAGCAGTGCTGTCTCCGGCCATACCGATTTTCATGCTGTCCACTAGATTGAGAAGCAGCCCCTTGTCCATGGTCAAAGGACATTGGGTAAAGGCCTTTTCACCAAAAACAATCAGCCCGATCCGGTCATGCTCACGTTTGCTGATAAAATCATGCACAACCTGCTTAACAGCCTCAAGCCGGTTAACTCGCTCTTGATCTATAAAAAAATCAAGGGCTCGCATGGAGCCTGAAGTATCAAGACAAAGGATTATATCAACCCCGGATGTGTTTACTTCAGAAGAGATATTATACTTCTGGGGTCGCGCAGCAGCAATAACCAGTAAAATCAAAACAATTACCCTTAAAAATAGTGGTATTTTGAACAGCCAAAATGATCCCCTGCCAATTAGACGGCTTAGATCCGAAGCGCAGGAAAAAGTTATGGCCTCAGGCTTTCGCCGGTATGCCAGCAAGCCGCCGCCGACAATCAAAACCAGCAGAAACAGGAGATAGGGATATGCGAACTTGTACATTTTATACTTCCTTTGGTTTTGTTTGGTTGATATATTCCAGCGACAAAGAGACCTGTTCTTCGGCTATAGACTTTCGGATGAATAATTTCACAAGGATAGAAGGAGGAAGGCTTATTAGTTATACGTCGACGACTGATAACACAGTGAAATTGTTTATCTAAAAGTCTATAATTCCTCAAAATCAGAAATAATGGCTTCACTGAGGCAAACAGATTTAATATTTGCCTGTCGGTCAAGTAAATTGTGTGGTTGCAATATCAACTAAAACATTCCTGATTTCTTCCTCATTAATCTCATCGCCTATATATTCAACTTTTTCACTGTAATCAATATCATCAAAAAAACAAAGTTGCTCACGAAATAATTTTTCATTGAAATATGCGCCAAAAATGTCGGCAGCCCTGGCTGATAATTCTTTTAAACTATGATGATCTTTTAAAATGAAATATAAATCGACATAATCCTTCCATTTAGCGCGTCCTCCTAGCGCATAGGTTTTCATTGCAGCCAGATCCAACAATGTGGGAATTTTTATTATCCCATCAAAATCCATCGGATGAATGATTTCATATAGTCGTTTGAAAATGACTTGATTAACGGCAAAAGCCCCAGTTGTTCCTCTGTTAAAATTTCACTGCGCATGTCTTTTAAAATATATTTGAAAGAAATGTTTTGTTCGCTGATGATAGTTCGACCGCTTGCCGGATATTTGTCGATAAAATATGTCTGCCACTGTTTTAATCCCAACTAAATCGAAAAACTTTTTTACGCTTTTTTCATTTCCATAATTCAATACAGCTTCGACAAGAGCATTGATGCTGATATTCATCTTTTCTTCAGGCTTTATCCACCAGAATAACGAGCTGTTTTCCTGGATAAATTTGTTAATCTCAGAATTATGCTTCATAACTTATTACGATTATATATGACTCTGTTGATTTATTGCATCCAATTTTTAGTTAACAAAATATTACGTAACCCCTTAAAATAAATGAAATATTTACAAAAATATGTAAATATTCGGCCATCCATTTTTTTCAAAAACATTAAAAAGGTTCGGAACACTTTTGAATTAATCTGATATAAAAAAAAGCATGAAATATGCTTCTCAAAAACTTTTGTCATTATACACTCAAGAGACCAGTGGTCAAGTAATTGATTTCCCCGAGTCTCCCAGGCAGATTTTTATTTCAGAGCAAGAGTTTCTCCAGCTTAAATGGGAAGCGAATTATTGGAAATCCCTCGCCCACGAGGTCAACAACCAGGTAAAAAAGGTCATGGACGCACTCTAAAACCTGATCTGCCGGTAAAAGATGAATACATTGACCTTTTCGCCTGAAGAGCAATTATGTCCTAAATGCGGTAAACCATACGTCTCCAATGGGACGTGCGGGACGGGACGTTCCTTGATATATTGACAAGTCGAACAATTTATGTCATAAGAGATATATGCCACGCAGATCAAGAATAGATGCGCCTGGGGCGTTACATCATATTATTGTTAGAGGCATTGAAAGGAAAACCATTTTTAAGGATGATGCCGATAGAGATAATTTTTTAGAACGCTTGCAAAATATCTTAACAGATAGCAACACATCATGTTTCGCCTGGGCATTAATTCCCAACCATTTTCATTTGCTTTTACGAACCGGCAGGGTTCCAATATCAACAGTGATGAGAAGACTTCTGACCGGTCATGCAATGTATTTCAATCGCAAACATAATCGTGTGGGGCATCTATTTCAAAATCGATATAAATCCATTCTTTGCCAGGAAGATGTTTATGCGCTTGAACTGATAAGATATATTCATTTGAACCCACTTCGGGCCAAAATAATACCTGACCTTAAGTTTCTGGATAAATAT